>Ga0315291_10001164_pt1 | contig 35155 bp, 27 predicted proteins | sample YL17G12_20_MG_FD_203070 | JGI IMG/M metagenome (GOLD analysis project Ga0315291, IMG submission 203070) | Sediment microbial communities from Yellowstone Lake, YNP, Wyoming, USA - YL17G12_20 | ecosystem: Environmental > Aquatic > Freshwater > Lake > Sediment | place: USA: Wyoming | collected...
GAGGAAGGACGGAAGATGCTTGCACTTTTCTATGGCCGGCACCAGGTCTTTGGGGTCCTTGACGGGAAACGCCGGCGGCCGGAGCATGTTGTCGCGCTGCTCTATGTTCGTCCGGAGCAGGTCCAGCAGGTTCGCCGCCTCGTCCGCCTCGTCCGGTTCCCTGAGGAATAACATTATCTGCTTTACAAGGTTCTCAAAACCCTCCGTGTCGAGCTTGACCAGCTGGGCCTCCATATCCTTGAGCGTGGCGATGTTCTTTTCGAACGTCTCAAATTCGCTCTCGATGGTCCCGATCTCCGCGCCGAGGATCTTCTCGAGCGGGTGCACGGCATACCCTTCGCCGCGCCATCGCTCCATCTTCTCGGTCAGCTGCTTGCGCTTCTGCTTGGTCCTGTCCCTTTGATCTATACGGTCCCCGAGATCCGCTATTCCCGCCTCTATCTTGGAAATATTGACGGGGTTGTTCATCATCGCCCGCAGGTCGAGCACGAGCTGCTCCAGCCCGGTCCCGTCCAAACCGGACAACTGCTCTTTGAGTTTCTGAAGCCGGCCGACATTCTTTTCGAACTCCAGGAAGGCGTTCCGAATCTGCTTCGGGTCCTGGGTCAACGAACCGACCAGGCTCTCGACCTCTATCCCCTGGTCCTGCCATTCGAGCAGCTTCTCCTCGAGATTCTCGAACTCCGCATGGCGCTTCTGTTCGTCCGTCATCTTGGAGAGAAGCACCAAGAACTCCTGCTCGACGATATCCGACATCGAGGGATGGGCGGCCTTTGCCAGTATGCTTTGCACCCGTGAATTGTGGGAGGATGTGTCCAGCGGCTTCAGCCTGGCCCTGACCGCCTCTATTTTGACGATGGCGGGTTTGATGGCCGACAGCAGGTTCTCCAGAAGTTCCGGATCATTGGTCTTGAGCGCCCGGTCGAACAGGCCCATGTCATAGCCCCTGGCCGCTATGGCATCCGCCTCCTCCTTGAGGTTCTTGATGAACGCGGAGGCCCTCTTGATCCGGCGCTCGATGACGGCGGCATCCTTTTCGGCCTTTTCGTGAATTCTTATGGACAGTTCGACCACTGCTTTTTCCGTCAGGGCCACATGTGACGGGTCCTTCAGGTTTCTTTTGATCACGGCCACATCCTTTTCAAACCCGCCGGTATCCAGCTGGTTGACCCGGGTCTCCAGCGCCCTGAGAAAGAGGCTGTCCTCGTTGAATTTTTCCAAAGCCAGGAGGGCAAGCTCCGCGTCCGTATCTAGCGCTCGCTCCAATGACGTGACATTGTATCCTTCGTTCTTCATCTTCTTGGCGGTGGCGCGGATCATTTCATGGATGAATCCCTTTCTTTCGTCCATCTCCTCGACGATGAATATCGGGACCGGCCTGACCGCCCCCCGGTATTCCTGCAGGAATGTCGCCGTCTTGAGGGGGTCCCCGAAATACCACCTGTTCCCGAGGCGCAAGATGATCTCCCCGTCCCCGCCCTCGGCATACTGGGCGGCAGAGACCTGCATTGACAGTTCCTCATTTGATTTTCCCCAAAGCGAGGAGGGCAGCCCCCGCGGCAGGGAGCCGAGAACCTTGAGGATCTCTGCAGAGGTATATTTTTGCCGCGCTTCCTTCTGCGCCGCCGGCGCCTTGTCCATGATCGCATCGATGACCGCGTCTATGTTCCCGGTACTCTGACATTCCCCTGGCTTTTTGTCCGGAGCTGTTTGAACGGCCGGTCCAAACACCTCTTCCAGGCGTTGCGCCAGGCCCGGGACCTTCCCCGAGGCATCGGACTGCCGCAGGGCGGCCCCGTTGGTATCGAGCACGGCCTTGAACTGCCGGTGGAGGTTGCGATACATGGGCTTCGATTCCGGGCCGTGAACGACCGCCGCCACCAGGAACCGGTCGAAGGGTTCGACCAGGATGGTCGCCTGCTGGAACTTGATGAAGAAGATCTCCCCTTCCTTCGTCCCGGGGTTCTTGGCCGCAAAATCCTCGATCGCGGATACCGCATCCGCAAGGCGCTCCGGACCGCCCATCGGCTTTCCGGTCCAGTGGGTCAGAACAAATCCGGTCCGGTCCATTATGAAAACGAACTCGATGACGGGCTCGGCTGACACGCCTTCTTTTCCCGGGCCGGACAGGTCCCGAAGGGCCTCTTCCACCACCTGCCGGGTCTCCCGGACAAAGCCTTTATTATCGGTATCAGATGGTTTCTGTTCGTGCACGGAATCAATTCCAAACGGGGTCCCTGTATATAAAGCATTTATTGGAAACGTTTATCTGGGTACATCTGATTGATTGTCGAAAACGGTTCGGCCGTTTCAGCGGAGGATATGCATATGAGAAGGTTAAAGAGCGTGATGATTTGCGCATCGATGATACTGGCGGCATTCGTCACTTTCATCCCGGGAACTTTCGCAATGGAGGAAAACGGGCCCATGGCAGGTGCCAGAGGCATAACCGATACGAACGATGAGCTGATCATCCCACTGGGTGAGGAATATATGCTATCCGGCGAGCATATTTACAACAAACAGATCATAATCAATGGCACCCTTTATGTCAAACCATTCGATTCCGGAGGCACCGCAAAGAGCGGTACGATTTCCCTGAAAGCGCCTGAAATATTCATCGACGGAATAGTCGAAGCGTCCGGCCGCGGGTCCGGCGGCGGGGGTGGAGGTGGGGGCGGCCAATATTATTATGGAAGCCCGGGCTACGGCGGAAAGGGGGGCAAGAACGGCAACGGCGGTGACGGCGGCAACGGCGCGAACGGATACGGCGGCGGAGGCGGCGGAGGCAGCCAAAATGGCGCCGCGGGCACCGGAGGAAGCGGGGCCCAGGTCGGCACTTCGAAAGGCGGCGGGACCGGAGGCTCCGGCACTAGCGGCGAGGCAAACAACGGAGGAAACGGCGGCAACGGTTTCGGGGCGGGCGGCGGTGGCGGCGGGAATGGATATCATGCCAGTTACTACGGATATTATGATGGTGGTGGCGGAGGAGGCGGAGGAGGTTCCGGCGGCAGCGACGGAAATGCCGGCACTCAAAATACCGGAGGCAGCGGCGGTGACGGTTCCGGATCTTTTGGCGGAAAAGGCGGAAATGGACTAAATGCCAATAACGGAGACCCGGGTAAAATGGGCGGATATGGCGCGCCGGAATCCAATGGCGATTCCTCTTCCGATTTCACCGTCATGATGGGAAGCGGCGGCGGAGGCGGTGGCGGAGCCTTCTACGGTGCATATGGTGCCGGAGGAGGCGGCGGGGGCGCCGGAGGCGGCGCCATCCAGATAGAGGCCTCCAGCAATTTGGTAGTCAACGGAGCTATCATATCGAAAGGAAGCCCCGGCGGATATGGGGGATATACCTCTGTATCTACTCCATACCGCGCTGGTCCTGGAGGCTCCGGCTCCGGAGGCGGCATCGCGCTGAAAGCCATCAACTTCACCCTTTCAGGGAAGCTGGATGTGACCTCGCCAAATAGCGGTGTCGGTGGCACGATAAAGGTATTTTCCCACAAATCCAACATGCAGGGTCAGTACCAGATCCTCAACACGAACGGTCGATATTACTCCCAGACCACCAATAATGTACCGCTGGGTGTGATTTCCGTGGATTCCGACCACGCCAACATCGACGCACCCGTGACCTTCTTCAGCTCGAACTCGTATGACAAGGATGGCGACCTGCTCCAGTCGAAATTCAACTTCGGGGACGGCTACTCGAGCGAATGGAGCTGGAACCCGGTGCAGCACGCATTCAAAAAATCCGGGGATTACTTTGCCTCAGTCATCGTCAGGGACAATTACGGCGGGGAGAACCAGAGCTCGCCGATGAATATCCATGTCAATTATCCGCCCCAGGCGGCCCTCTCGTCCGAGGAATCGGTGGCCAAAATAGGCCAGGTCGTCCATTTCACCGCCGGCGGGTCGACCGATGTCGACGGGACGGTGGCGCAGTACTTCTTCGATTTCGGCGACGGCGATGTCAGCGGCTGGTTGACGACCCCGGACGTAAACCACATGTACAGGCAGATAGGCATCTACTATCCATCGGTGCTCGTCAAGGACAACAACGGGGAAGAATCCGACAAGACTGCGTTCACCGAGGTGGATGTGACCGTCGAGGGCCTGCCGACGGACAATATCCCTCCGGTCGCATCGCTTGCCGTTGCCTCGGCAAGCGTCCTGACCGATGTCCCCGTCCGTTTCGATTGCAGCGGCTCCTACGACGACGACGGCTCCGTCGTATCGTATCTTCTGGATTTCGGGGACGGGCATCTTGCCGACTGGTCCACTTCTCCCATCGGAATTCATACATACCAGTATCCGGGAACTTACAACATCACGCTCCGGGTCAAGGACAATGCCGGTGATTCCTCGCTGGAACTCGCTTCCGTTCGGATAACCGTGAGCCAGAACCAGCCTCCGACACCGGTGACGCTGCAATATCCGGCCTATTCCAACAGTTCCACCAGCCTCACCTGGACTTTGAGCAACGAACCGGACTTTTTGCGCTACGAGGTCCATGTCTCCCCGTTCAAGGAATTCCAGCCGTCCCAGGGCACCCTGGCGCGAATAGTCAACGAAATTGCCGCCACGACGGTCGCGCTCCCGGGGATAACGGAACTTTCCGGGCTGTATTTCAAGGTCAGGGTGGTCGACTTCGCCGGCTATGTCGCAGACTCGAATGTAGTCCCGGAACACCGGGCGCAGACCAACGGCACCTCGACCGGCAGCGGCAATGTCATCCAGAACGCCAACGAGACCGGCATAATGTTCTCGAATTCCGTGAAATACAAAGGCGACTACTACCTCTCGGAGCTCAGCACCATCACGGTGCTGCCTCCGGCCAATGCGAACAATCCGGTGTCGTTCTACGGGATAGATGCCAGTCCGACGATACAATACGGCGTGCCGTTCTCGCTGCCCCTGCTGATGGAAGGGGACCATTCGCTGAACTTCTACTCGATGTACGGCAACATTTCCGAAACGACCAGAACGGTGGTCTTCAAGTACGACCTCAGGCCGCCGATCATTTCGTTCATAAATCCATCATCAAAAGCCCTTATGGCCAAATCCTTCGTGGACGCCCAATGGTCCGGCACGGACGACGCCTCCGGGATAGACCATTATCAGGTGAAGCTGGACGCCTCGGACTGGATGGACACCGGCGGCTCCAGCACCCAGACCTTCTCGAACCTCCCCGAAGGCGGGCACAAGATAATAGTCAAGGCATTCGACCGTGTCGGGCACCCGGCCGAGTCGTCCATCACTTTCACGGTCGATACCGCCCCGCCGGAGCTGGCAATATTGTCTCCGGCGCAGGGCCTCCAGACCTCTGCCGGCAAGATAACCATCGTTTGGACGGCGACGGACAAATCCTCCGAGATAGCCACGGTCATGATCAAGACGGACAGCGGGAGCTACCACCAGATCCAGAACGCCTCGTCCTACGAGCTGAAGGACCTGAAGAACGGCATCCACGTCGTCGTCCTGAAGCTGACGGACGGCGCCGGCAACTCCGTGGAGCGCGGCGTCAGCTTCACCAAGCTCTCCTCCACGGCCGGCGCAGAGGGCAATGTTGTCACCGACAACGCGATGATCTCAATAATGGGACTGATACTGGTCGTGGTCCTGGTCGTGATGGCCGGGATGGGCTGGATGTTCGTGCGGGCCATCCGGTCCCGGCAGCAGCCGCCGGCCGATGCCCCGGCGCCGGACTATCGCTACCCTCAGCCGCCGGCGGCCCCGCCCCAGTCCCCGCCGCCCATCCCGCCGCCCCAGACCACGAAGGACGGCTCGGTCAAGCGCATGACCATAGAGGACCTGGAGGACGATAAATAAGTACGCGGCGCCAAGCCCGGCAATAACGCTACTTCGGCGGCCCGAAGCGGGCGGACATCTACCTGCAGCCGTACAAGATGGGTTGACCAGTCCGGCAAAGGCCTTACGGCCCCGTTGATTGCGACAGATATTTATGTCCATCAAGTCGATAACTCATCCATGGCAAAGCGCGTGTTGGTAGTTGCCATATTGGTCCTGCTGGCATTGCCCCCATTGCAGGCCGGCGCGGGAACCGGCGCCGCCGGACCCCGCGCCCCCGGCCCCCAGTACCACGAGCGCAATGTCACGGTGAACGATTTCTCGAACGCGCCCCGGACCGGGCTGGAACTGACCCCGACGGGCGGGCTCAGGCTCGAAGGCCGGCCTTTCGGGCCCGCCTACGAGCAGAACATCAGCTCCGCCCAATACAGCCATTGCTACCCCGCAATCGGCGTGGATTCGAAAAACAACTACATAGTCGCCTGGCAGGGCGTGTGGGGCGATTCTAGCTTCAACCAGTGGGGCATCTTTTCGAGAAGGTTCGATTCCGGCGGGAACCCACTGGGACCGTCCCGGAGGGCAACGAATTCCAACCAGGCCCAGTGGCAACCCGATATCGCGGTCAATTCCACCGATTATTATGTCATCGCCTGGAATAACCAGGACGGCGGGATATATGCCCGCCTGTTCGACCCGGCCGACAACCTGGTGGGCGGTGAAGTGCAGGTCTCTTCCGATTACTGCTACGAATCCGTCTCGATCGCCGTGAACTCCAAGGACATGTACCTGATAGCCTGGACGGACTATTACTCGGCCGACCTGCATGCCCGGATACTCGACGCCTCCGGAAAGCCCTCCGGGCCGCAATTTTCGGTCTGCTCCGCCCAGGAAGGGCAGTCGATGGTCGACCTAGCGGCGCTGGTCGACAACGGCTTCATCGCGGTCTGGCAGGACCTGCGGAGCTCCGAATATTATGATATCTACGCCCAAAGGTTGGATCCCCTGGGGACAAATGTCGGAAACGAGATACAAATCCCAGTCAACTCCTCGGCCCGCGCCCCGGAGCCCCGGGTGGCCGTGAACTCGTCGGGTGCCTGGATGGTGGTCTGGTCCAACTTCAGAAAGGACTACTCAAGCATCGATATCTACGCTCAGAGGTTCGATGCCTCCCACAACAAGGCCGGAGAGGTGATGGTCCTCGAAGACAGCGACAACCTAGATATCGGGGTCGACCTTTCGGCCGACCCGAAGGGCGGATACATCCTCGTCTGGCTGGACTACACCACCGGCGTTTACCTGTCCTCCATCCTCGCCCGGATGTTCGACGGCTCCGGAACGGCCCTCGGAAGCGAGCTCGAAGTATGCTCCGAACCGGGATATCAGAACACGCCCGCCATCGCCGCCGACCGGTCCGGCGGCTTCCTGGCCGCCTGGACCGACGACCGGCACGCTCCCCAATACGAGGTCTACGGGCGGCGCTTCGGGACCGGCTTTGCCACCGAAGGGGTGACGACCCTGCCGGCCCAGAGCCCGGCCGCGATATGCCGCTGGTCCAACCTGACGGCCGATGCCGTGTTCCCGGAGCCCGCCGCCAACTCCGTCAAGTTCGAGTTCTCCCAGGACGGAGGTGCCAACTGGCAAAAGGTCCCGCAGAACGGCTCGCTCGCCGCGGCCGACCCCCATCGGGAACTCCGGCTGAAGGCCCGGCTCGCCACGGCCAACCAGGCCACCACCCCGACGCTCGTAAGCGTCACTTTGAATTACATCATGAACAACGCGCCGCGCCTCGACCTTCCTGGCGACTTCACGGCCCGCCGGAACCTGCCTGCGGAGCTTTTCGCAACGGTCTCCGACCAAGACGGCGACGAACTTTCCCTCCGTTGGTCCCAGCTGGGCGGCCCCCGGGTCTTCCTCGCGACGCCCGACTGCGCCACACTCACTTTCTCGCCCGCCAGCTCCGGCATCTATTCGTTTTGGTTCTCGGCCCGGGACGCTTACGAAGAAGCCTCCGGATTCGTGAACGTGACCGTCAATAACGGGCCGCCCACGCTGAAGCTCCCGTCGGAAGCATTCTCCTGGAAGCTTGGAACGGTGGTCATCAACGCCTCCACTGACGACCCGGACGGGGACAAAATCACCGTCTGCTGGACCCAGACGGCCGGGACCCATGTCTACTTCCAGGACCGGACGGTTACGAACCTTTCGTTCGTCGCAACATTCGCCGGCGATTACACCTTCCGGGCGGTCGCCTCGGACGGCGAAAAACAGAGCGAGCCGGCGTTCATACTGCTCGCGGTACGAAGCCGGCCTCCAAAGGCGTTCCTCTACGCCAGCGCCGCCGAGACCACGAAAGACACGGTGGTCGGTTTCGATGCCTCCGCTTCGGCGGATACGGACGGGACCGTCACCGGCTACAACTTCAGCTTCGGGGACGGCTCGATCACCGGCTGGACCTCGAAGAGCTCCTCGGCCCACTCCTACGGCGCACCCGGGAGCTACAACGCCACCGTGACGGTCAGAGACGACGACGGCAACGAGACCACCAGCGAGCCCCGGACGGTCCTGGTATGGCCCGCAGGAGGGCCCCCGCTTCCGACCATCAGAATCACCAGCCCGGGCGAAGGGCAACTATTTACGACAGCCAACGTCTCCGTGAGCTTTTCCCTCGGGAACGTCACCATCGGCCCGGGCCTGGCCCATATACACTTCCAGCTGGACGCTGAGCCTGAGGTGCCCTGGGAATCCAGCTCGCCCTACCAGCTCCAAAATCTCTCTGACGGCCGGCATACGCTCCGGGCCTTGCTCGAGAACGCCACCCACGTCGCATTCACGAACAACGGGGCCTCTGCCTCCGTCAACTTTTCGGTCGGGCGGTCCCCGACGCTCCCCGACCTCGTGCTCACCGTTCGCGACATCAGCTTCACGCCCGGCAAGCCAAAGGATGGCGACACCATCATCCTCTCGGCGACCATCCGCAACACCGGCGGGTCGGAGGCCGGCGCCTTTTCCGTCCGATTCCTGGTAGACGGGAAGGCTCTCCCGGAGCAGACGGTCCAGAGGCTGGCCCGGGGCGGAAGCGTCGTCAGCCAGTCGACCTGGAAGGCCCGGCCCGGCACCCACGCCCTGAGGGTCGTCGCCGACCCAGCCGGCGCAATAGAGGACCGGGACCGGGCCAACAACGAGGCCTCCGTCGTCTTCAAGGTGGCCGGGCGCGCCACGGCAGGCCAGACGGATGTCCCGGTCTACCTGGCGCTGGCCGCGGCAATCATCATCGGGGTGTGCGCGGCCGTGTTCGTTCTGCGCCGGAAGAGGGCGAAGGCCCAAGGCCGGCAATGAGCGTTTGTCGGCGGTCCGTACTTCGGGCCGGCGTTCAATTCGATCCCCCGCATAATTTCCTACAATTTCAAACCGAACCAATCATCGTTTATATAATGGCCCTATTTGTGTCAAATGCAGTCCTCAATGACCGGAGTCGAGGCGACGATCATGCACGGCTACGCCGAGGCCAGAGACATCGACAGGCAGATCCAGAAGCTCATGGACGCAGACCCGATAAACAGGGACAACGCCCTGAGATGGCTGACATTCGCGGCGACGCTCGAGGCGACCTGCAAGGCCATCAAGAAGCAGGCGCAGGACAGGCTTGGACGGTAGACCGGGCGGGCGCGCGATCAAACATTTTCCAATTCGATCATCTTGTTTCTTCCTGCGCGGCACTGCCTATGTCAACCTCCTCTCCAGCTCTTCCACGCTCGGCAGGCTCTTCCTCAGCTCCGGAGGCGTCTTCCGCGTCAACCGGTACCCGCTCACGCCTATCGGCGCATCCAAGTTCCGCAGGGCATATTCCGCTATCAGCTTCTTCTTCGGAACCAGACATTATGACCCCATCATATTTCTGCCACAGGCTGGGGCAGGTTCTTCGCGCCCGATCCTGCCATGGGCTGACAAACGTCGGCGACATCCCCTGTCCAGGAAAGGTAGAACGCAACGCCTCCATTTCTCTCGCAGGTTGCGCAAGTTCTCGCCCGGTCCAAAACTCTAACGGACCGTAAGAGTTTTATGTAATTCGCAGTCCATGCCAGAATGAAGGTGTGCAACTTCCTGAGCTTCAAGTCCGGACATGATCGATCATTTGCCATCGGCCCTGTTAAGAATCTCGATGGCCTCCCGCGGCGACACGATCCGGATCCCCGCCCATCGCCCGAGCGCCAGGAGATGCGCGTCGCCTGACACTATCAGGTCGGCCCGGGCGGCCTTGGCGCAGGCGAGCACCTTGTCATCGGACGGATCGTCCGCAATCACCTTTGGATCCGGTCCTCCGTTTCTTACCTCGATGCATTTCGTCAGAATGGGGATAAACTCCTTGAGCGATTTGCGGTCGATATAGAAGAATTTCTTCCTGTAGACAACATCAAGGTACTCGGCGAACATCTCATCGCTCACGATAAGCCTGACATGGCCTTCGGATGCCTTTCGAATAAGTTCCCTGGGATTTCCCAACCACCAAGTGGCTGAAACTAAAACATTCGTGTCAACGACGATTTTCATGTTCGCGCCTCTTCTCCGCCCGGTAGGCCTGTATTTCCTTTTCGGCGTCCTCGGGCGTCAGCCCGGCCTTGGCAGTGGCTTCTGAGAAATAGGTCAGCAATGCCTCGAACTCCTGGCGCATCCTGTCCTTCGTAAGACGCCTGAGCACGATGGTATCCTTGTCGCCGACCACGAGGAACCTGTCCTTGTTGCCCAGGCCCATGGCCTTTCTCAGCGAAAGCGGTATCACTACCTGCCCGTTCCTCGACATCGTGGTCGTCGCCATCTCCATGTTCATCCCGATTCTACAATGGTTTGTAGTATTAAAAGCATTTGTATCTGAACCTCCGACCGGGCCGTTTCCCGGCCCCGGAACCAATTCTCTTACAGGTCGTAAGAGTTTTACCAAAGCCCCGGCCGGACCCGGATTGGGCGGGGCTTCGCCCCCTTCAGCTGCAATCTTTGTCCGTTCCATGACCGATAGTTTGCTTGCCGGGGTTAATAAACAAGATGTGGTACCTACCACTTTTATGGACAAATCCGCTCGTTTCGGACCTTGTTCATTTTACGACCCGCACCCAGCGATACCTGTCCAGCCCGTCCCGAATCACATGGCCCTTCTCGCGCATCCAAACAGGCCGGCCCGCCTAATCGGCCAGGTCCTAAAAAAGCGAAAGCTCAAGCCGAAGTGCCCGGCGGGAAAAGGCCACGGGCCGATAACATCGGACCCGCGCCCACTTTCACAACATTCCCCGAACATCATTTATACCTCCCCATCCGTAACAAAGGTCGTGAATCGGCCGGCCATCCTCATCTCCATAAAACCCGAATACGCCGAGGCCATCCTCTCCGGCAAAAAGACGGTCGAATTCAGAAAGGCCTCATTTCCCAAGCGCGTCTGCACCATGGTCCTTTACACGACGAGCCCGGTTAAAAAGATAATCGGCGTCGTTAACGTCAAGGCCGTCGTCGTTCTCGGGCCGGAAGGGGCGTGGAGAAGGTACCGCAATTGTGGCGCAATCGACAGAAGGGCCTTCAATGCCTATTACACAGGCGCCATAAAGGCCGTCTGCCTCGAAATCGGGGAGGCGCATCGGTTAGAACCGCCAATTGATCCGTACAAGGCCATCATGGGTTTCCGGGCGCCGCAGTCGTTCAGGCACCTCCCGGCCGGAAGCCCGTTCATCCTTTCAAGGCCCTGAACTTCCGGACCCAGCGATGGACCAGAATCCCTTGCTCCGTGAACTTCGAATAGACCAGTCTGGAACTCACAATACCCTTTCGCTCCAGTACCGTCAATCCTTTCGAGATGGTCCGCCGGGACAGCGTCCCTTCAAGCTCCCGGACCAGCTCGTTGAAGTATCTTCCGCCGGACCGGGAAAGATGGGCAAGCAACTCCTGCTGGGACTTTGTCAGGCCTGAGGTCTTTTCGGCCCATTTCAAGGGCTGGCATATCGACAGGTACCTGGCGATCGTGTCGAAGTATCATCAATTGCAGGCTTCGCCGGCCGGCCCGACAGAAAAGACTATTACCCGCCAGGCCGCTTGATGATGTAGGCAGGTGGAACCGCTGTTCGTGGTAAAGGACGCCGAAGCAAAGATAATGAGGGCGGTCAGGCTCCTTGTCAACCAGTTCCACCCTGAAAAGATCATCCTCTTCGGCTCACGCGCCCGCGGCGACGCCCGTCCCGACAGCGACGCCGACCTTCTCGTGGTCACGAAGCTGCGGGGCTCCAGGCACCGGCTGGCCACAAAGATGCGCGTTTGCGTATCGGGCATAGGCATCTCCAAGGATATCGTGCTTGTGACCCCGCGCGAGTTTCGGCTCTACAAGAACGTGCCGGGCACCATCGTGTATCCGGCCCTGCGGGAGGGAAAGGTCCTTTATGAGATCGCAGCGTAGAATTCCTCCGGCCGTGGCCGGCTGGCTCCGCAAGGCCGACGACGACCTTGAGGCGGCCCGGATCCTGCTCAATTCCGGCAGCGGCGTTCATGACGTGGTGTGCTTCCACGCCCAGCAATGCGTGGAAACCGCAAACATTCCACCGCTTTCGAGCGGTGGAATGTTTAGGAGGTAAACGAGCGGCGAGCCGGTCGTTGACAAATGCCTCAAGGCGCTCCTCACATTCAACAGGACCGCATTCCCGTTCGTCCACGACCTCGGGGAACTTGCCGCCCTGCTTCCGCACGGGCTGAGAATCCCTTTGACAGTCCAGGAGGCCGAGAACCTTTCGGACTTCGCCGTGGTGGCGCGTTATCCGGGTTTCGGGACCGGCGCGGGATTGAACGAGACCCGCCATGCCGTCGCAGTCGCAATCAGGGTCCGGGACGCCGTCGGCGTCCTCGTCGGCGAACCGGCGATATCCCATCGCGGTCCCGTGCGGGGAAAGACCCGTCAATAGACCCGTACAAGACCATCAAGGCATTCCGGGCGCCGCAGTCGTTCAGATACCCCCCAGACGGAAGCACGTTCATCATATCACGGCCCTGAATCTCCGGACCCAGCGATGGACCGCGACCCCTTTCTCGTCGAACCTCGAATGCACCAGGCACGAACCGACAAGCCCCTATCGCATCTGCAACGCGAGCCCCATCCATGTCGCCCCGTCGTTAATCCAATCTCATCGGAGGACCGGGCCACGGGCCCAGTCCTCCTTTCCTAAACGAGCTCACGAGCTCGTTTGCGGGCACGAAGTGCGGGCCGTCCGTGAGGGTTCCAAACCGGGTGGATGGGGCCAATCCTGTTCTCCGTTCGAAATCTTTATCCGGTCACCGCCGGATGCCTCTCTCCGGTCACAATGGCTCAGAACCCAAAATATCCAGCATTAGCCGTCATCTTCCTCATGCTCCTGGCCGCGGTCCCGTTCGCCAATCCCGAGGACGCAAGCCCCGTCACCATCACCACATTCTCGGACGGCTCGTCGGAGGCGAACCTCACGTTCCCGGACGGCGGCGGCTGGGACAATTCGACATCGATCACGGTCCCGGCGGGCGTCAGGGTCACGGGGGCGAATGTCACGCTAGAGCCGGGCGCTGTCACTGGGAGCGGCAGTTTCGCCGCGAACGCGAGCGAGTTGGCGGCCTCGGGACAGATTGACAACCTGACCTTGAGGGGCGACAATCTGACGCTGGCGGATGGTCAGTTCTGGTGGGGACAGAACCTGACTACCACATTTAATGACTCGGAATTGGAACGAACGGTCTTCAAACCCGGAAACGGAATTACGCTCGAAAAGAACTACAACAGCCAGACAATATTGACATATCAACCGGAATTCGTTGTTGCAGGCCAGAAAGATGCGATCCAACCAAAGATTGTCATGGATACTGAAGGCAATTCGATAATCATCTGGATTGACGCTAGAACAGGAAACTACAATGTATATGCGAAGATACTGACAAAATCCGGGACCCAATTTGGTCCGGAGATTGTCGTCTGCGACGCTGTAAACAATCAGGAAACCCCGGCAATGGCGCTCAACCCCTCGAACCTCATTTTCATCGCCTGGACCGACCAACGGATTTCCGACCCGAACATATACGGGAGAATCTATCAGAATGACGGTACTCCTACCGGCCCGGAGTTCGTGATCTGCAATGTCGCTGAACAACAGACGAATCCGGCGGTGGCAGCCGGGCCGAACGGCAACTTCATCGTGGCCTGGCAGGACCTCCGAAGCGGCCATGGCCCTGATATTTACGGGAAGATATACACTCCCAATGGTACTCAGAATGGCTCAGAAATCGCCATAAGCACTATATCCGACTCCCAGACAAACCCGGACATAGCAGTGGACTCCAACAATAATTTCATCGTAACATGGGACAACGGTGGCAGTGGAAATCCCACTGGCATTTATGCGCGCAGATATCACGAGGATGGCACACCCTACGGTGCCGAATTCACCGTACGCACCGGCCAGGGCGATAAATTATACCCAACTGTCGCATTCAATTCCTCGAACAACTTCACGATCGCCTGGGGCGACTACGAAAATCCCGCCGCGGACATCTATGCCAGGAGATATGATAGCGCGGCAAATCCGATAGGCGACTATTTTACCGTAGTCTCCGAGCAGAACTCGCAGATACACCCGCAACTGGCCGTGAACTCCAAGGATACTTGGATCCTGGCGTGGAATGATTACAGAAATGCATCTCAGCATAACTATGTAAAGCGTTTCAATCCTACCTGGACCCCCATCGGTCAAGAGGCTCTGGTTTCATCATTCAACTCGGCCCAATATGAGCCCGCATTCTCGGTAGATCCGAACAACGACGAGTTCCTGATTGTCTGGCCCGACTACCGTAAGGGCCCTCCGGACGTCTATGCGCAACGGATGGGAGATCCATATCAGCCTTCGGGCATCGTACTTTCACCGACCATCGATTTTTCGGGCACGGTCCTGTTGAACCTGACCACACCGGCCGATACAGGATATTCCATGTCGGTCATAAACGACGCGACCAACGCCACGCTCCAGTCGATGGTCCAGCACGGCGATTTCGCCAATAACGCCATAAGTGGAAAGATCAAGTTGCGGCTTGTCCTAAGTACCAACAACGGAACACGGTCACCAACATTGTCGGAATGGGGTGTCGGGACCCGTTGCATCGATGTGATGGACAACCGGCTCGAGGGATATTTCAATAATACAACAATCAACGATGGCTTGAAATTAGATACGATAAAATTCGATAGATGGACCCAGCTGGCCTCAGGAATTCGTTGTTTCAGTCAATCTGCGGTTTGGGATACTCTGAACAACCGGATGCTCGTGTTCGGTGGAATGGAGGGTTCTATTGTATCTGATCGATTTCTAGCCTACTGGCCCTCGAACAACACCTGGGAGAACATCCCGTTGACCTCGAATATACCTGCGCGATATCACCATACCGCAGTATGGGATGACCAGAACAATCAAATGCTAATTTATGGCGGGATTGGAAGTAGCGGGCAGTCATTCGATGATATAAAGTCCTATGACCCGGCGACGAATACCTGGCACCAATCAAGTGGTTCGGCCGGCCAGAAGTACCTTCATTCGGCTGCATGGAATTCTGCCACCAAGCAGATGTATATTTTCGGTGGTCTTCCTATTGGCGATGATCTTTGGGCATATACCCCATCAACAAGCTCGTGGTATCAAAAATCCAAGGGACCGTCAGCCCGGTACCGGGCATCATTTGTCTATGACCCGGTTGATGATCTCGTAGTATTGTACGGGGGGTACGGGAATGTTGTCACGGACGAGACATGGTTCTACTACCCGTCCAACGATACCTGGGTCCAGAAAAGGAACGGACCGGACGCCCGATTCGGCCACACCGGTATCTGGGACCCTATCGAAAACCGTATGCTAGTTTATGGCGGAAATAATGTAAATTATCCAATCGATGTTTGGTCCTACATCCCTTCCGAGGACAACTGGACAAAGCTTACAGATGGCCCAGGGGCCAGGGTTTTGAATTCAGCGGTTTGGGATACAGCGAACACCCAGATGTTGATCTACGCAGGCGATAGCTCTGGACAGGGCCCGCGTGACGACCTCTGGTCATACAAATACGTCGATGATGCCTGGTTCCAAAAGACCGGGCCGGGTTTCGCTCGAGCTTACTGCGCTGCGGCTTGGGACCCCGACAACAACCAGATGCTGATGTTCGGCGGAACCCCGGACAATAACAATTATCCCTCAGAGTTGTGGGCGTACAAACCTTCGATGGATTCTTGGGAAAGAAAAGCGTACGGACCTCCAGGCAGGAACAGCCCCACAATGGTCTGGGACTCTGACAATCACGAACTCCTGTTGTTTGGAGGAGCCGCCAACGCTCGTTACCTGAACGATCTTTGGTCATACAACCCTGGAACGGACACATGGACGCAGAGAACAAGCGCGGATTACACCAGATGTTATCATAGCGCAATATATGATTCGAACACTCACCAGATGATTGTCTTTGGCGGCTTGGAGGACAATTCTCCATCAAACGGGACAATTGCATATTCCCCCGCCTCGGACAAGTGGACTAGGAAAGCAGATGCTCCAGATGTCCGGTACTTCACAGCCGCAACCTGGGACCCGGACACCCGTCAAATGCTGGTCTTTGGCGGTAAGAATTCTGCAGGAGGGCATCCAAGCGAGGTCTTGATGTATTCGCCATCGCAAAACCGCTGGCAATCCCAAAATACAATAATCCCGGGCCGTTACGGGAATGCTCTCGCATGGGACACTCAAAACCATTGTATGCTTGTTTTTGGCGGATATATGAGTTACTTTCAAAACGATCTATGGTCCTATGACCCCGAAACAAGAATCTCCACCTACTTATGCTCAGGCGCCACTCCCCGCCATTACTTTTCGATGGCCTGGGACAGCACCCGTAATCATCTCCTTGTATACGGTGGCCTTGGATCGGTAACCCTAGGCGATTTGTGGTCCTATGGAGTCTATTATATGGATTCCGGCTCTTTTGTCTCGACCCCCAAAGACCTCGGTTATCCATCATCGATAGGTCCAATAAGCTGGAACCTGGATTGGCCCAAGCCCTGCTACGTTGTTTTTTCAATCCGCAGCTCGCATGCGAACCAAACCTGGTCCGCCTGGGAAAACATCTCGAACGGCTTTTCGCCGGTATCAATTCCAACCGACCGCTATATACAATATCGCATCGAAATGTCCACCGTCAACAACACCACAACGCCCGTCGTCTATTCTGTCAATATCAACTATTCGCTCCCCCTATATTTTGGTAGGCTCCTCTCATCATTCAGTATACCCGGCAACAACATCACAGACGCCGCTTGTCAATTGAACGCCTATCTCAACGGCGGCAACATAACGGTCTTCCTGTCCTCCGATAACGGCACTTCCTGGCTTCCAGCGCCAGCTAACCAATCAGTCCATTTCCCGGAACCATCGGATACAATCCTGTATCGCATCCAGATGAAAGCCTCCCCGGATGGCCAATCCCCTGTCCTCCAATCGATCTTCTTCCAGTATGATTGCCCGTCCGTCCCGTCCGATATCACCATAGTTTCCGGCAATTGCTCCGTCAAGGTCCGTCCCTTCCAGCAAGAAACCCTCGCCGACATCTCCGACCTCTTCGGCAACTGGTCGGCCAATGCGACCGAAAAGCAAGAAATCGTAACCCTTTCGGTCTATTCCGCCACCGCCGGCACCCTCCATCTTTCCAGCCTGAACCTGACCTACGTGACCGTCCCGGTGTTCCCTGGAAACCACCTTCCGGTCATATCCGATCCGTCCCCGCCGGACAATTTCATCACCAATTCCTCGTATGTCGAGCTTTCCTGGTCGGCCGTCGACCAAGACGACGACCCGCTCATATTCGAGATCCTGATAAACGGGACCTCCGAGGGAATGAATGTCAGCCGTCCATACAGGCCGCGGCTTTCCTGGAACACTTCGTATACCTGGCAGGTCCGGGCCTTCGACACCCACGAATGGGCCGAAGGCCCGGTCTGGCACTTCACAACGCCTCCGTACCCGAACTACCCGCCCCACATCGAGCTTCAGTACCCGCCGGACGAGAACTTCATCAGATCCGATACCAGCTCCTTGAAGCTGAAATGGTACGGGCATGACCTGGAAGGCGACCCGATCACATACACGGTCTATCTGGACCTGACGAACGCCTCCACGGCCATAGCCACCACGAACGCCTCAGAATACACGGTCCAGGGCCTCGTCAACGACACCGTTTATTACTGGAAGGTCGCAGCCAGCGACGGAATGTCCGCCGAGTCGTCCGATGTCCGTTGGTTCCGGTTCTTCATCGGCAGCTTCCCGAACCATTCCCCGGCGTTCAACACCACGGCTCTTCCAGACGCCACCGTCGGGAAGCCCTACCAGTTCCGGTTGACGGCCCTAGACGCGGACAACGACACACTCATCTTTGCTTTGTTCTCCGGCCCGGCGGGCATGACCATCGACGTGGACGGCACCGTCCGCTGGAAGCCGACAAGCGCCGGGACGTTCCAGTTCACCACCCGCGTCAGCGACGGCAAGGGAAACGACACGAAGACGTTCAGTATCACTGTCAATGCCGCCCCCAAGCCTCCGGTCAGGACGGACCAGTTCCCCTGGGCCTGGCTCATCCTTGTCATAATCATAATAGCGGCGGCCGTGGGCGCAATCCTCGTCTTCCGGCGCCGTCCGGAAGCCCCCGGCGCCCCGGGCCAGCCGCCGGAGGCTGAATCCCCCGCCGAGCCTTCCGGCGGGGACCTTGCCCTCATGAAGGAGACCAAGGACATCCTGGCCCAGCTCCAGACGGAGCTTGCGGCCCCGTCCGACGTCCTGAAGCTCAACCAGGCCGAAGAATTGCTGGCGGACACCTCCAACCCGCAAAGCCTCCAGCAGGCCCATGCCATCCTGACCGGCCTCGTGGCCTCCCTCAAAGACACGGCCGGCGCCTCGGAATCCAAGGTCGAGTTCCTCTCGGAGGTCGAGTTCTACGCCGGCTACGTGAGGCTCAAGGCGGCCATAATCAACCGCTCGGAATCGGTCATCACAGACTCCCGCTTCAAGCTCATATACGACCAAAAGAGCCTCCGGCTCTCCCGCGTAGAGCCGGAATACCCATTGGAAGAGGGCGACGTCGTCCTGGGCAACATCAACCCCGGCGAGAAGCGCACGGCCGCGTTCTACCTGGACCCGCTCATCTGCACGGAATCGGCGTTGAACGGCATCGCCAGCTTCAAGGACAGCCGCGGCAACCTCAAGGCCCTGACCATGAAGCCAAAGAAGGCCGCCGTAGTCTGCCCCATCTTCCACACCGAAGAACAGATCAATGTCGCAATGCTCAAGCGCATGACCGAGGGCGAGCTCACCCGTCAGGACCGGAAGGCTTTCAAGATCCCAACCGGCACGACCCCGGAAGGCGCCTTCGACATCGGCAAGGGGGTCGTGGGATATCACGATGTCCGGCTCATCAGAGAATTCATCGAAAACAAGCCCTACGCAGCCGAAGCCTGGTACTTCGGAAAGACAAAGCCGGCCGGAAGGCCCATAATCATCCGGGTCAGGGTCCTGGAAGACCTCAATATCCTCGAGTTCTTCGTGGCCTGCGACGACAAGCGCCTCCTTACCGGACTCCTCGCAGAACTAGCCCATAACCTCGTGGCCCGTCAACAGGCCACAAAGGCAATCAGTAGCCCGGAGCCGGTCAATAACGAAGATGTCCTGGACCAGCTCGTAAAGGTCAAACCGCTTCTTTCCAAGCTCAGCGAAGAAGAAGTCCCAGCAGGCGAGATCGACACGGAACCCCAAAAACCAGCCTCAGCCCTTCAAAGCTCTCCCGTCCAGCCGGAACAGCCGGTCGTGCCCATACTGGCCAAAACGCCTGTCGCGCCCATCCTGCCCAAACAGGAACCTGCGCCGGAGGCGAGGGCCGTCGCCGGCGCAATGCCGGCGGGCGCAACGAGGATCGTTAATCCGTTCAAGGACGAGACGATGGCGTTGAAGACGCTGTCCAATATCCCAAGAGGTTTGCCTGGAAGCCTGTCGGGGAGGTCCATGGACGAACTTGCCGAAGAATTAGTGCTCGCCCAGTTCGCAGAGACCGAGGACGGGGACACTATCGTCAAGCTCGGCAAGAAATGGTACTTTGGCGACCCGAAGCAGGCAGACACCTATCTGCAGCCTTTCAAATAATATCGACGCCCCGTGCGGTCAACCTTCCTTGCGGTTGCGCTCCTCCATCTTCCGCACGGCGATCTCCTCGAACCTGGCCTTGAACGGCACTGTCATGTCGAACCTCTCCTCGAACTCTCCGAGGCGCACCGCAAGGAAGCTTTCCCATATCTTGTCGGTCCTCGCCGCCTGGAAGGCGACCTCGTCGAATATCCGGTTCACATCCAGACCGCTGTCGTACAGGATCCGCATGTCTTGCAGATCGCCATCCCTCTCGGTCACCGATTTGGACAGGAATATGTCCTCCGGGCTCATGAGCAGGACGCGCAAGCGCCTGCCGGAAAGATGCTCGGTCGCCCGGGCCAGCACCCCTTCGTGGACAAGGAACATGTTGCATATCCTCTCCCCGAAAAGGTCGAGCCACCGGCCCGCGGCGTCCTTGTAGATGCGGGCGCCCATTTTCCGGTAGGCCTCGCCGGGGGCGAGAAGGGGCCTGAAACCCAGGCCAGCTATCCCCGCGATGAAGGATTCCCTCCGGCCGGCCCCCGTAAAGACCAGATCGATGTCCTTGGTGGCCGTTTTCTGTCCTCTCAATGCCATCGCGCCGCCGCCGATCATGAGCGTTTCGACCTTGGATTCCAGGGCCTGGTCGATATCCGACAGGAGCAGATCGATGTCAGGCCGAAGCAGGGGCTTTCCAGGCATGGTCGCCTCCGTACATCCAGAACTTCTCGTCGAACTCCGCCCGTTTCGGGAAGCCCTTGATTTCCAGCGCCCGGTCATCCACGAAGCGGACCATGTCGCCGGCCAGGGAAGGCATTCCGTACACCCTTGACAGGAGCCCGAGGCGGCGCAGGTCGATTTTTTTGCGATGCAGCTTGAGGTATATCAGCGATATCGTCAGGTGCTGGACGCTGCCGGGATCAAGCATTATGTGGTCCAGGATGTAGTCCTCCCTGCGCAGCTTGCGTCCCGCCGGCGTGAAATGGTAATAGTCGCGCAGCCCGATGGTCTCGACGCCGTCGGCCCCGAAGGCCGTGACGGCCGTCGGGGATGCGCCGCCGGCGCTTTCCCCGCCGGGCATGGAGAACAGGACCTCGAACCCGAACGTCCTCAGGACGATCGCGCTCTTGGATATCGCGCCGGCCACCCGGCCGGCGACGTCCCCCTCGTAGCTCCGAAGGAACGAAAGAAGCGTGACTGCCGAACGGGAGATCGAATACCCGTCGTCGTTGCGCCGGAGCACGCCGTACCTGAGCCCCGAGCGCACGAATGAGCGCACCGAGCCTCCCGAGAGGCCCGTGAAATCTGCAAGGTCCCTTGGGCCCACGCTGCCGCCGTTCCCCGCGAGCACCGAGAGCATCGTAAGCTTCGAATCGGCCAATACCTCCTCGGCACGAAATCCGCGCCCGAAGAGCTCCCGGAGGAGGTGGGCGCTCCTCGAATCCGAAAAGCCCACGGTCCAGGAGATGCCCCGGCGGGTCTTCTCCAGAAGCCCCTTGGCGGCTAGCCCCGAAAGCACGACGGAGGCCCGGGGCAGGCTCAGCCCGGCGGCCGCCGCGACGGCCGGCAGGCGGTCCCGGCCGTCGAAGACGGCCCGCAGGACCCGTATGTCCGTGGCGTTCAGGGCATGCATCTGATTACAATAGAGCGTTAAAGGCTTATAAGCTTTTTCGTTTTATTGACAAGGGGTGGCCTTGCGTCCAGCGATGCCCGGGGCCGGAAAACGCATGCAACTTCCCGGGTGCGACCAAGACCGGACGCATCATCCCCGGATCTTGCGCATGCTGCGAGAGTTTTCGCCTGTTCCAAAACTCTTACAGGCTGTTAGAGTATTTCAAGGCCATCAGTCCAGGCGATCCAAAGGGAGTCCCTTTCCTGACGACGCGGCACATCCAGCCGTTCCGATAAAACCAGGACCATCCCATATATCCCACCCGACCCACCGGGGAACGGGCCTATCCGTCCCAGCCGGGAAGCAACGCCTTCCGCACGGCCTTTTCCACGACATCGAACGTCGGCGCCCCCGGCGCCATGGGCAGAAGCTCTTTCTTCCAGTTGGCCCGGCACCTCCGTATGGCCGCATCGATCGCGGCGGACGTCCTTTGTATACCGTATAATTCCAGCTTCCGGTCGACCAGTCCCAAATCGACCCCAACGCCCCGATTGATCAAAAACCACATGTCGAACGCATCGCGCGAGCGCGCCCGGACCAGGAGCGCCCGTGCCTTCTCGGCCATCATCTCCTCCGGCGCCATGACATTCAGTCCGAAAGCGGGAATGTCGGGATAGAGCGAATGGAGCATTAGGAACCCGGGCTCCAGGACCACCTCCGAATCGGGGTTCACATCCATCCTGACCCGCGCCATGCTTTGCGGCGTTCCCCTGTAAAGGAACCCCTTGATGGCAAAGGTCAGCAACCTGCCCCGGGCCGCCCTGACTTCCGTATAATCGGCCCCGTACCCGAAATTCTCCAAATAGGCGCAGATCCGGTCGAACTCCCGCTTCCCGGCCTTTCCCGAAAAATCCACATCCTCCGAGAACCGGTTGAGCCCGAAGAACTTGTAGAGCGCCGTCTCGCCCTTGAATACCAGACCGGGCGCCTCGCGTGAAACCCCAAGCAGGATTATCTCCTTGAAATAGTCCTTTTCGGCAAAGCCGAGATTGGAAAGCCCCTTCATCCGGGCCACGCGCCGAAGCGTCGTGACATCAATCACCCTTGACCCTCCATCCGTTCCCTGCTTTGGCCCCGGCCAGCCGGGCATAGTTCCGGTCCCGCAGGGCCCTTTTGCGAAGCCGCGCCATCTTCATCCCGGCCCGCTCCGCAAGGTAGCCCGTTTTCTTCATCGTGGCCGCATCCATTTTCAGGGCGTATCTTTCAAGCCTGCCGGCTTCGCATTTGCTTATCGCCTCCACGATTTCGTCTTCGGGCACCCGGCCGGTCGCTATCGCGTCCAGCACCGCCTTCTCCAGGTCGGCCATGAATATCCGGAAATCCCCGTGCGTCACGGCCGAATATCCCCAAAGCTCCCGCGTCCTGATGAACTCCACATTCCCCAGCAGGCCGCTCCTTTTGGCCATGACCCCGATGGTCGCCGGAAGCTGGGTGGTCGCCCCGTGATGCGAGAACGCGTGCCAGAGCGATATGTAGGACGGATACCAAACATGCGTGGCCCAGACCACCGGGTCGTCGTGGACCGTGTAGAAGCCCCGGCCCAACCGGTGGACGGAGCCCCGGGCCGCAAGCCGGTGCAGGTATGTTTTCGAGTAGCCTGCCCCGACGAGCGAGCCGACCTGCCTTGCCGTGAAAACGGGCAGGCCCGAGACGATTCCCAGGAACGCCTTCTCGTTCATTTCTTGTCTAATACATATATGGTTATCATAATAGATAACCTTTTGCATAGTAAATAGGAAAGGCGCCGACGGGAAGGGAATAACGGGGCAATGACGGGGAACGACGGTCCTTGGGCGACCCGAAGCAGGCGGACACATATTTACAGCCGTACAAATGAGATAAAAAAACCGAAGCACATATAAAGCATTTCGGCCGGATTGTCAAACCGGCCAGCTCCATGAGTACTCCCTTCCGGGGAACGTCAGCCCTTCTTCGCCAACCTTTCCATCCGGTCCTCGGCGATCCGCATCACCCTGTTCTTGAAAGGGACATTGATATCGAACTTCTTCTCGAGCTCCTCCAGTTTGACGGTCAAAAACGCCTCCCAGATCTTCGGGGATTGTTCCGTCTGGAAGGCCACCTCCTTCAAAACAAGCTCTTCGTCAAGCCCGTTCCTGAACATTGTGTACATGTCGTCCAAGTCGCCGTCGCGTTCCGTTATGGATTTGGAGATGAAGATGTCCTCGGGCGCCATGAGCACCACCCGAAGTCGCGAAAGCTCCAGGTATTCCTCGGCTCGCCCCCAGACGGCCTCGTGGACGAAAAATGCCTTGCAGATCCTTTCGCAGAAGAGGTCCAGCCAGTAGCCCCTTCCGTCCACAAACACCCGCGTCGACATCTTCCTGTACTCCAATCCCGGACGGGTGTGCTCGTGGAACCCGCCGCGCTCCAAAGCGGATATGAAGTCCTCCATCTGGCTTTCCGTGCGGAAGACCATATCAATATCCTTGGTTGACGCCTTGTCCCCGCGGACAGACATCGCGCCGCCGCCGATCATCATGAGCTCCACCTTCCGCTCGAGGAAGCCGTCGATCTCCCCGAGCAAACGGCGTATGTCCACCGCCAAAAACCGCGTCTTCTCCATCATCGATCACCGTACATGAAGTACTTCTCATCGAACTCTTCCCGTCGGGGAAAGCCCGGCAGGCCGGACGCCCCATCGTCCACGAACCGGAGCATGTTGCCCGCAAGCTCGGCCGCGCCCAGCACCCGTCCGACCGCCCGGAGCCGCTCCGCCGAGACCTTCCGGCGGCGCTTTTTCAAAAATATCAGGGAATATGTGAGGTTGTTGACGCTCATCCTTTCCGCCACGGCGCAATCCAGGATGTAATCCTCCAATCCGGCCTTGTACCTGAAGGGCGTGTAGTGGTAATAATCGAGGTTCGACCTGATGAGCACGCCCCGCTTCGTGAAAGCTGTCACGCCGGTGGGAAATCCCCCCTTCAGGACCCCGTCGGCCGGGACCGTGAAGATGAACTCGAACCCTATCCTTCGCCGCAGCACGGCATTGGCCGAAAACGACCGAAGCGCCCGGCCCGAGGCGAACTCGGCGTACCGGTCCAAAAAATCCAAAAGGACGTTCATGCCGGCCGAGAGCCTGTAGCCGTTTTGGGTCTTTTTCACCACGCCGCGCCTCATAGCCGTCGGCAAATAATTCCGCACGGTGGCGGGAGAAAGGCCCGTCCGGAGGGCGATGTCGGCCGCACGGAGGTCGTCGCCGGTGCCGGAAAGCACTGATAGGATGGGCAGGCCCGAATCGATGAGCCACTCCTGCAACGGCAGGCGGCGCGAAAGCATGTCCCGGAACGGGGACACGAAGGCATTGCCCGAAAATGCCAGCCGCCGGGCCATGCCCCGCTTTTCCCGCTCCAGGAAGCCCTTGCCGACCAGGCCCGATGCCACCTCCGAAGCGGTCGAAGGGCTCCGGCCGATGGCCCGGGCGATGTCTTCAAGGCGGTCGCGGCCGCCCTGGACCTCCCGCAGCAAAGCGAGCTCCGTGGCGTTGAGCCTGTACATGGATGTCTAATATAACGCTAAATGCATATAAGCATTTCGGAATGGTTAGACATTGGCCCGCCGCGGCCTTGCCCCCGCCGGCCATCTATACGGCCCGGCCCCGCGTCACCGCTCCTTCTCAGGCATGCAGCACCGCTTGTACTTCTTCCCCGACCCGCACGGGCACGGCGCATTCTTCGACGGGCCCTTTGCGGCGCCCTGCCGTTCCCTGACAACCGGCTCCTCGTCGTCCTCTTCCCAGCTCCGCTCGGCCTCGCGCAGCTGCAGAATGCTTTGGCGAGTGAAATGCTCCATCGGGTCCGATGTGTCCCGCTCGAGCTCGGCCTTCTCCAGATCCTGGAACTCGCCGGCGGCCAACGCCTCGATCTCCTCGACCGGGTTGAGCTCGGAATCCAGCCTGCCCTCCCGGTGCGCGGCCAAAACCTCCGGAAGGGCAGTCCGGTCCAGGCCCAAGAGCGCGTCCGCAAGCATCGTGCAGAACACCGGGTCCTTCGTTTCCGAAAGCAGGCGGCGCAGGTGGGCCACCGTCCTGGTCCTGAATGCCGGGTCCTTTACAGCCCGCGCCGCCAGGGCGTCGATTGCCGCCGCCCGCCCGAACGGCTCCAGCGTCTCGTCGGAGGAAAATTCCAATATGGCGTCGTAACCCTCCGGGCCGATTGCGTAAAGCAGGCTTGTCACGTCCTCGGTCACGAAGTCGCCCAGCTCCTCTCCCCGGAACCGGACCAGGTCCAGGAGCAGGCGCAATGCCTCCGGGCCCTTTATCTGAGGCAGGATGAACGCGGCATGAATCGGCGCCCAGGCGCTGGTCTGCTCCCCGTCGGTCCAGTTCTTCCCGTCCTGCAGGAACCGGCGGAGCCAGAAAACGGCGTCAGAGCGCCGGGCGACCTCGAGCGCGAACCGGCGGTTCACGTAGAGCCCCAGCCGGCCCAGAATGCCCAGAAGCGTCTCGGTCGGCGCCTCCGCAAGGACCCCTCGGGCCTTCGGCCAGTCGACATCCGTCTCCTCTTCGATAAGGTCGGCCAGCTCTTCGGGGTCGGAAACATCATCCTTCGCAAAGGGCATTTTCCCATCCTGCCGGCGGGACCGGCAAAAGGAATCGCCCGGGCGCGTATTTATTGGTTTGCGAAAGTCATTTCCCCTTCTTCCGGCCCTTTCCCGGCCGGGCCTTCCCGGCGGCCTTTCCAACGCCTTCGAAGTCCACCTTGACGGCCTCGAATATCCGTATCTTCTCCTTGACGCCCAGGTCGTCCAGGCGCCGCCCGTACTTTGCGGCTATCTGGCCGTTCCACGCCTCGGTGATCCTTTGCGCGACGGCATTGACCTCCTCCAGGCTTCCAAACGAGTCCTTCCCATTCTCCGCCAGGTACTGCTTCATCTTCATGTCGGTGAAAGCGTGCGAATCGTCCATGGCGGTGGAAATGGACCTCGGAAGCCCGTAGCCGCTGGTGCACTCGCGCAAATTCTTTTTCGCCAGCTTGTTCCCCGGGTCGACCTTGAGGCACGTCTTCCAGGCCTCCAGCGCCTCTGGTTTTTCCCCCGATTCCCACAGCGCGCATCCCAGGTTCTGCCAGGCGTCGGCGATGGCCTCCTTGGCGTGCGGAGGATACAGGCCGATGGCCTTCCGGTAGGCGGCGGCCGCCTCGTCCCAATGCTCTTTGCCCGAAAAGTAGACCCCGTTGTAATAATGCGCCATGGGAAAGTCCGGATGCTCCCGCAAAACGGAATCAAGCCGGGCCTTGCCTTCCTTTTCCCGGTCCCCCGCCAAAAGCGCGCTGGCCAAAAGCGTCCCCAGCATCGGGTCGCCCGGCAGAAGCTCCAAGAGTTCCTTGAGCGTTTTGGCCGCCCCGTCGAAATCCCGCCCGTCGAGCATCTGCCTGGCGGCCTGAGCCAGCCCCTTGCCCAATAGCTCTTCGATCACATCGTCGCCGTCGGCCATATCCGTCCCTCCTTGGTCCGAACCCGATGGTCCCGGGCCATCCGTCCGCCGCCAAAACGGATTGGCCGTTGATAAAGGTTCCATACGACCGGCCGGACCCCCCGCTGGAAAGCCGGGAATCTCTCACGTCCCTGCCGGCGCCCCGGCCGGCCCGGCGCAAGACCAATCAGTTGTATCTCATTTATCATAATTAGTATACAACTATTTGCCAACCGGATGGCACATAACGACTTCCTCGGAGGGAGTCGGTGAATATCGGGTCCGGTTGGATGGACGGCGCATCCAGCATCGCTCCAAGACCATAGATAGTTTTATTAACACCGCCCGCCAATCGATATCCGTCGATGGGAGGGTCTGGACTGGCTGCGCAGGACATGGAGGACCGGTTGCGGGAAATGCCCGAGGACCTCCGCCGGCAGGTCATCGATTACATGGAGTTCCTGCTGTCAAAATACCGGCGCAGGAACCCGAAGGCGCGCAATTTCAAATTCGACTGGGAAGGCGGGCTGGCCGAATTTGCAGACAGGTACACCGCGGTCGAACTCCAGCACAAGGCCTCAGAGTGGAGATGATGTTCCTTCTGGACTCTAATATATTCCTCGCGGTGCTCCTCAATGAAAAGAAGGACGCCGCCTGCAAGGAGTTCCTCCAAGACAACCAGGGCAAGCTCTGCATCTCTGACTTCACCCTCCATTCGATCGGGGTGGTGCTCCTCAGACTGGGCAAGACGGCCTTGTTCAAGAAATTCCTGGAAGACGCGCTCCCCCTATTGAGCCTCGTCACCCTCCCGCTCGAGCTTTACAAAGATATACCGGCGGTCAAGGACCAAAACGGCCTGGACTTCGACGACGCATATCAGTACCTTGTCGCCAGGCACGCCGGCCTGACCATCGTCACATTGGACCGGGATTTTGTCAAAATCAGCGACGTCAAGGTCAAGTTCCTCTGAGATGGATAAAACGGGGTCCCGTCTCTCTCGCAGGCTGCGCAAGTTTTTACCGAATCCAAAACTCTTACGGGTCGTAAGAGTTTTTCAGACCCATCCATCCAGGCCAGGAATAAGGGTCTCATGAACCGGATGTCTGCGGCAATTCTCTCACAGGCCGTGAGAGATTCATATCTTGCAGGGTCCAAACATCGACCACGGCCCTCATTTCCGCCTCTTCTCCGCCAACCATTTTGTCGGCGTCAACAAAATGGTCGATCCCGGTTCATAGAGCCAGAGGAATATCGGCGATTTCAGGCTTGCCCGCCCCACCTGGCATTCCAAAAGGGATTTCTGCCACAAGCTGTGGCAGATCTTCTGCGATAATTTCTCCAACAGGCTGTTGGAGAATTGCCAACTCGGCCTACTCGCTGGCCAGTTCCGCCGCATAGGCTGTGGCCGCCCGGACATCCTCCCGGCAAAGGGACGGATAGCTCTGCAATATCCGCGCAACCGAGGTTCCGGCCGCCAGATTGTCCAAAATGACCGCCACCATCACGCGCGTCCCTTTGATGCAAGCCCGGCCGTGGCAGATGCGCGGGTCCGAGCTGATGCGGTCCCGCCAGCCTTCCGGCTTCCCCGGCTTTCCGCGGGCCCCTGATGCAAGTCCCATCGTCATCAACATCGATTTCACGGCATTTATACGCTTAGCCGCGGACGCTACCTTGCCCGTCATGGAATGCCTCCGGCATGACTCACATCCGGTCATGCCTTGTCGGAATACCGCTTGGCGCCGGGGTTATTTAAACCAGGTGTGGTACCTACCACTTTTTCGAGCTACCCCGTCCGGTGATGTTCACTGAAATGGTCATTGAAATGGATCATATGGGTCGTTTTGGGTCATGAATCGAACATAATGGGTCATGAATGGGTCATGAACCCCTACGCCAGCCTCCTTTCCAGCTCTTCCGCGCTCGGCAGGCTCTTCCCCAGTTCCTCCGGCATAACCCGTGTGAACCTGTACCCGCTCACACCTATCGGCGCCTCCATGTTCCGCAGGGCATACTCCGCTATCAGCTTCTTCTTCGTCTTGCACAATATGATGCCAATCGTCGGGTTGTCATGCTCGTTCTTCAGCATGTCATCCACCGCAGACAAATAGAAGTTCATCTTCCCGGCGTGCTCCGGCCTGAAAGGCACGGTCTTCAGGTCAACAACCACAAAGCACCGAAGCCGCAGATGATAGAACAACAAATCTATGTAGAAATCCTCCCCTTCGACCTCGATATGATACTGGCTCCCCACGAATGAGAACCCCACACCCAACTCCAGAAGCAGTTTGCGGATATCATCCACCAGGCATCTTTCCAGCTCGCGTTCCTTGACACGCTCGTTCACCGCCTTGATGTCGAACACATATGGGTCCTTCATCACCTGCAAGGCCAGGTCGGACTGGATGGGCGGGAGCGTCTTGGCGAAGTTGGTCACGGCCCGGCCGCTCCTCTGGTAAAGGCCGGTCTCGATCTGGCAGACCAGTACCGCCCGACTCCAGCCGTTCTCCACTGCCTTGAGGGCATACCAGAGGCGCTGATCGCGGTCCTGGAGCTTTTCAATCAGCACGACATTGTGGAACCAGGGTATACCGGCCAACCCGTCCGGCACATTCAGGCCATCCAAATCTCGCGCAGCCTGCGCGAGTTTTGGCTTTTTGGACTCCTGGGTGGTCAACACGCATCGCCCAGAATCATCGGCATAGGCCAGGAAAAAGGCCCGCATGCGCCATATATTGCTTGCGGAGAACCCGACCGCGCCCGGAAATTCGGCACGTAGATCCTGCGAGAGCCTCTGCACAACGGAAATCCCCCAACCTTCGGATCTCTGCCTCTCTACGATGCCCTTTCCAATGTGCCAGTAAAGCTCGACAAGCTCCCGGTTGGCCGACAGCGTGGCCTTCACGCGTGCGGTCCGAATCCACCCCTTCAGCTCGTTAAAGAACCGGAAATAGCCCGGAGGCAGGGGCTCCAGGCCTGAAAACCCCGCTTGAGCGGCGGTCGTGCCTTGCGGAAGGCGCCGGAGCCCTTCACCGGCCCGCCTCAGAGATGTCATGGATGCAATCTTGGGGCCGGAGGTTTATTAACACGCCGTGGTACCTACCACTTTTGACGAGGGTTCAGGGTTCAGGGTTGAGGGTTCAGGGTGAACTCAGGGTTCAGGGGTCAGGGGTCAGGGTTCACACGGCGAACCTGCGGCCCGGACGACATTCTGTCGTCCTCGCCTAGAAGAGCTCGCTCGGCTCGCTCTTCTGCGGGCCTGCTCCGCCGAGTCCGGGCATATCGTAAAGGTCAAGTCCGTCGTCGTTCTCAGTCCGGAAGGGGCGTGGAGAAGGTACCGGAAGCGTGGCGCAATCGAGAGAAGGGCATTCAACGCCTATTACAAAGGCGCACCCGGAGGACCTCCATGCCATCGTCGCACGGTCCTCCTTGCCTCGGCAGTCGAGTAGGGATGGAAGACGGTCACCCATCTCCCACGCCCCCTCACAGAACCGTACGTACGGTATTACCGTATACGGCTCTTGGTCGAATGTCCGTCTTTCCAACGAGTGAAGGACCGCCTCGTCTCTCAGAACCGCCTACTCGCTTCGGCGGCGGGACGCCGCGCTTATCATTCCACAGGGAGACCAATGTTACATGCCCGAGGTTCTCGAAGTAGGCATTGCTATACTTGTAGTTCTCAGCGGTGACCATGCGCCTCCTCAACGCACATGACCGGAGCCTCCGTCTCACCCAGCTGTCCATCCGATTTATAGGATGAATATAGGTGGTCAACTGGAAGTAGTTCCCCCAGCCACGCATCGTCGGGGCCAGATTCTGTATTGTCCTGACCAGTGGTACTGTGTAAGCCCTGACCGTCTTTCCCCTGATTGCGTCCTTGAAATGCTCGTTAGACTTCTGGTTTGGTTTGAGGACGACCCGGTTCGTCATCGAGATGTTGTATCCTAGAAAGTCCACGCCTTGCCGGATTGGCCGGATTGAGGTCTTCTCAGGGCTCAGCTTCAGGTGCAGTTCCTTCTCCAGTATTTCCGTAGTCCGTGCGAGGGCTTTTCTCGCCCCGTTCTCAGTCATGCAGTGGATGAGGAAATCATCGGCATATCTTGTCAGTATGTAGCCTTCTTCCCCCAATCTCCTGTCCAGGTGGTTCAGCATTATATTCGCCAGCAGTGGCGAGATTACCCCGCCTTGCGGGGTTCCCGTCGGCGTCTCTTCGAGCGTATCACCTTTCAGGACGCCGCTTTCAAGGAACAGCCGTAACAGTTTCAGAACAGTTCCATCGGAGACCTGTTCGTTGACGAGGTCCAGCAGGATTTCATGGTCAACGTTGTCGAAGAAACCCTTGATGTCCGCATCAACGACCCACCAATAGCCCCGCCCCACTATTCCGGCTGCCCTTGCCACTGCCTGCATTGCGCTCTTTCCCGGACGATACCCGTAGCTCCCGTTCAGGAATATCGGCTCGAATATCGGCTCCAGAATGTTCTTGAGCGCCTGCTGGACCACTCTGTCTCTGACCGTTGGTATCCCTAATGGCCGCTGTCCTCCGTTGGCCTTCGGGATGTAGACCCGTTTGACCGGTTGCGGGCTGTATCTTCGTTCCTTGAGTTGCCGTTGTATTTCCCGCAGGTTCTGTTCCAGTTGCTGCTCGAATTGCTCGATGGTCACGCCGTCTATTCCCGGCGCTCCCTGGTTTGCTCTGACCGCCTTGAAGGCTTCCTCCAAGTTCCTGTACTCGCAGACCTGGTTTATCAACGAGTGTTTCTTGTACTTCACGTGCCACCGCTCGTTCCATCGCTTCATTGGTTCTCTCCAGTGGTTCCTTCACCGGCCTTCCACGTAGCGCCTTTCTCTCGGGACTTCATTTTCCATCGTTTCCCCGGTGGTTTCCTTATGGTCGTCCAATTCCCTCACAACCTTCTACTATCTTCAAAGGCGGAAATCTTCTTCCCATAGCTTGCCGTCCGGCTTCTCCCATCCGTCCCTTGTTTCCGACGCCTTGCTTTGGGCTCCATTCAATCCCAGACCCCTTCGCAAGCCCCTCGCTTTTGGCTCCGGGCCTGACCTGCCAGTTCCCCACCATGCAGATCTCCACCGCTCTTTCGAGCGGCGTCATTGCTACTATGAGCCTGTCCGAATTCTCGCACCGCATTGCCTCAGACTTATTTATTCGCCTTTCGGCTACCCGCTTTCTCGGGACGATACGAGACTTCCCCCGGTCGTCCAGACCACCGTTTGACGCCATCCCCGCCCTAATCACCCACGCGGCCGTTCGATTTGCTTGGGCTTCCCCTTTTAGCCGGAGGGTCGCCGCTACCGCATGGGCCACCTCGGGTTCACGCTTGTGGCATTCAGGGCTGGTGTCTGCTACTAGGATACTCCGCACTTTCCTCACGGAAACGCACTGTCCTTTCGCTTCATCCCTCAGCAAATGTTGGGATGACGGGATTTGATGCCGATACTCTGATGTACAGTCATATCCACGGAACAGTTCGTGGGAACTCCCTGTATTGTGGCTCCTATTCATCATAGTTTCGCTCTCACCCGCTGGTTGTCCGGACTTCGGGGCACGCAGCCCCAGACGACCTTCGGTCGTCTTCGCCTAAACGAGCTTCGCTCGTTTGCGGTTCGCTTGCCTTCGGAGGCGCAAGGCGCGAGGCGCAAGGGACGAAGGCACAAGGCCCAAGGCACAAGGAGCAAGGGCGGCCGTCTGCCTCGAGCTCGGGAAGGCGCATCGGTTGGAACCGCCAATTGATCCGTACAAGGCCGTCAAGGATTTTAGGGCGCCGCAGTCGTTCAGATATCTTCCGGCCGGAAGCCCGTTCAGACCTTCAAAGCGCTGAACTTCCGGACCCAACGATGGACTTCGGACCCGTTCTCGACGAACCTCGAATGCACCGGGTGCGGCCAACAACATCATTGCACCTCTTCGACTTGAAAAGCGTGGCCAACGCGGGAGGCATGGTGGCGCCTCATGCATGGGGCCCGGATTTCGGTGTCCCCCAACGCGTCCCCAATCGTGTACTTAATCGTGTACCTAATCACGAACCTGATAGCGAACCGATACCCATTTAAACAGGAAAAAGTGGTAGGTACCACCTTTAGTTTATATAGGTCATCCGCACCGATTCACACGGGAGCGCCATTCATATGGACCTATTCGGGCTGCTATCAGCGGGCGAGAGTGCAAGGCTCGAGTTCAAGGAGAGCCTCGACGAGGCGGCGATGGAGACAATCTCGGCCTTCGCGAACACCTCTGGCGGAATCCTCCTTATAGGGGTGAATGACAAGGGAGAAGCCAAAGGGACGAGCCTCGGCCCGGAATCGACGGCCGGCTGGGCAAACCGGATAGCCCAATCCACCCGCATCCATCCGGAAATCACGGTCCTTGAATACGAGGAAAAAACCATCGTAGCCATAAGAATCGACGAGAGCCCGGTGAAACCGGTCCCGTACCGCGGCAGGTACTTCAAGCGCGTCGACCGTGCCACCCGGCAGATGACGGACGACGACATCACCCGGGCGGTCCTTGAAAGGCTCGACCTCGCCTGGGACGAGATTGCAGAATCACGCTCAGACCTCTCCGACATCGATGAAGCCACGTTCGGCCGGTTCCGGAAATTGTGCAACCGGAAGGGGCGCAGGCCAGTCCCGGACGAGGATTCGACGGAAGCAGCCCTCCGCAAGCTAGGTCTTATGGAGGATGGCCATCTGTTGAGAGCGACGATTCTGCTGTTCGGCAGGGAACCCCAGCGGTTCTACCCTTCATCCATTATTAAAGTGGGGCGCTTCAGCGGTCCCGAGGTCATAACCGACGATTTGGAAATAAGGGGCAACATCCTGGGGGCTGTCGAGACGGTCTTGGCCTATTTCAGGCAGAATCTTTCCACCGGTTTCGGACTTGAGGGCGGGGCAGCCCGCAATGTCAGCTGGGAGTATCCCATGGAAGCCTTGCGGGAGGCTATCATCAACTCCGCCAGCCACCGTGATTATTCGGACATGGGCGTTATCCAGGTGAGATGGCACGACGACCGGCTGGTCATCCTCAATCCTGGTGGCCTGCTGCCGCCCCTTACCGTGGAATCCTTGAAGGAGGAGCATGTCTCCCGGCCGCGCAACCGGAAGCTGGCCGAGATGCTTTTCTATGCAGGATGGGTCGAACGCTGGGGGAGCGGGACTTTGAGGATGTACGGCGAATGCCAAAAGGCGCGGCTCCCCGAGCCGGTCTTCGAGGAAAAGCTGGGCGGGCTCTGGCTCACATTCGGCAGGCTCTCGCTGAACGAGAACTGGTTGCGGTCGATAGGATTGAACGCGCGTCAGATACAAGCCGTGCTTCACGTCGGAAAGACCGCGAGCATATCGAACACTGAATATCGGACCCTGACAGGCGCTTCAAGGGAAACCGCCAAACGCGATCTGGCCGATCTGGTCGCAAGGCGGATTCTGGCCCGAAAAGGCCAGAAACGCGGTTTTCGATACTTTATGGGTCATTAAAATGGGTCATATGGGTCGTTATGGGTCACGAATGGGTCAGAAATGGGTCAAATTGACCCATAAGGCCCCGTGAACCAGTCCATCATTTTCCGTGCTCTATTACCGGTCCGCTGGAGGGATTTGTGCCGCAATGCCCGCAGGACCATTTCCTGATGTGCGGCAGCCACGCCACCGGCTTCAAACAATCGGGGCACCCGAAAAATGATATATGCCCGTTCTTTATCGGGCCCCAGCTGGATTTCGTGGCGCATGTATTGCAATACCAGCCGTTGACATGGGGCTGGAACCAGACCGGGCTTCCGCATTCCGAACAGGCCCGGTATTCGATTCCCGGGGCGATGGCGCGCTTGCGTCTCCTCCGGACCGCGGCATACGAACCTGACACAGCCACAACGACAATTATCCCGATTATGAACGGATTCATCATTATGATGTCGGCACCGACGGGCACGTTCATCGAAACCGTTATCATCGGCAACGCCTGCGTGAACTTGGCGTCCATTATGAGCCCTGACGAGGTCGTGGCCCGTCCCCTCGGCGGCTCCGACTGGTACACGGTCAGCGCCGGTG
>Ga0315291_10001165_pt1 | contig 35153 bp, 42 predicted proteins | sample YL17G12_20_MG_FD_203070 | JGI IMG/M metagenome (GOLD analysis project Ga0315291, IMG submission 203070) | Sediment microbial communities from Yellowstone Lake, YNP, Wyoming, USA - YL17G12_20 | ecosystem: Environmental > Aquatic > Freshwater > Lake > Sediment | place: USA: Wyoming | collected...
GGCCATTGACCAACTGTGGAAAGCCGTCAATGGTATAAAAGCATGGATCATCGCGGGCATGGGAAGTATGATTGTCTATTTTCTGACGGTCGCGGGCGACAAGATTTTTCATGAGGTTGTGAAATGAAACTCGTTGATGGACAGTACCACATCGGCCTCAAGTGCTGGCGCGTGCTGAGCGACGACGAATTGCGCGCGTACTCGCTCAACATGCCCGCCGACGCGAACCCGGACGACGTGCTCACTGAGGCGCAGCGGCTCGACGATATGGCAACAGCGCCGATAGAGGAACCTGTCGTGCCAACGCCGGAGGACACGCTCAACGCGGCGATTGACGAGTACATTGCCGCGACGGGCGAGACCCCTGAGACGGTGGCGGATATGGTAGTGGCTCGCATGGACCCAGGCCAGGCCGAGACATATCTCGACGCGAAGTCGATTGTAATTCGGATCAAACCAGATCCGATTGAAACGCCGATTGAGAAGGTGGGATAATGCCCTCAATACGCAGAATTTCCAAGGCCGCATACGGCACGGCAACGGGGAAGACTGGGGCCGATTGGACAACGAATGCCATGGGAAAATTCTCTGAGGCAATCGTTACTGCTGGCGATGAAGTACGCGTTGAGGCCAGTACCGATAACGATCTCGGTGTGACAGGCGCATTTTCGAAGGGAAGCGCCGCCACTCCAAACCGATACATCCAACTCAGCGCAGGAGTTCTCGCGACAAAGGCAAAGTTGATTGACGCATGCGAGGCAGGTTGGGTCAAGGCCGCTGGTGGCGATTTGTCAACGGTTGGGTATGGGGCGGGAATAACAAAAAATGGAACAGCCAGTAAACTTACACTTACATTCGGTGCAACTCCCCACGCAACTACATTGCAAGCATACAAAGTCGTTTCAAATCTCAGTCTTTCGGCTTTTCAGAATCTAACATTTTGGTGCCTGCCATCAACGGGGGCTATGCTTGCCAATGCCCTGGTTATCAAATTATGTACCGGAAACGATGGTGTGACTGGAGTTGTTGCGACGCTCACTCAGGCTGATTTGATTGCTGCGGGTGGGTATGGCAACGCCTCAATCGGAATCGACAATGGTAGTGCTCTCCCCGATGGTATCAACTCCATAGCAATTTACACTGGGGCGGTTGTTCCTGCCGCTAGTGTTGTTTGGGTATTCGATACATTCTATGCGACAATCGCAGGTTTCGATCTCAACTCAGTGCTCCACAAACCGTGGAAAACGCAATGGACAGCCAGCGAAACTGTGGCGCTCAATGATATTAGACGGCCAACTTGGGCATATCATTCAAAATGTTACTATAAATGCACAGTTGGCGGGCAATGTGGTGCGACTGAACCCATTTGGGATAACGCGGTTCTCGGAGATCTCGGTAGTTTTGCAGCACAGACAATTGTTGACGGTGCGGCAACGTGGAAATGCATGGGCGATGATGAAGGCTGGTATTTCTTTACAATCAAGAGTTTTCAAATTGCTACAGATAGAATCGAAATCGATAATGACGCAGCTAATCAAGGGAATAATGGTCGAGGTTATTATGGCACAGACGAAACAGTTGAAATCTGGTACTTCACTCCTATACTGCCTCCTATACCCACAAACTGGTCCACGGTAGCCGATACGACCGGAGGGAATGGGATTGCTGCATTGCTAATAAATGTTTCTGGTGGTTGGACATCCCCAGGTGGAGTTGACACGATAACTGGAGTATCTGTAATAAATTGGAGAAATAGTTCTGGGTTACTCTATCTTCAGCACAGCTACATACACTGGAATGGTGGATTTGGTTTCGTTCGGTTTACCTTTTTTGGTACGAATGGGTCGGCTTCAACTGTTGAAACTCTTGTAAGAAATATTGTCATAACTTCCCATGCTGTTAGTGGTATTAATGGTGGACTAATTCTTTGTATCGCTGGTATAACCACCTTACAGCATGTTATATCAATGAACGGAGGATCATATAGTAATGGAATATCGGTGGCCGGAGGCATGGGATCACGAAATTGTTACGGCATTACCTGCATATCAAATATATCAGCAATTGGCGGAACAACATTTTCCTCATTCACTTCAAAAGGAAATATTTTTGCCAATTGTGGGAATACTGGCTTAAAACAGACAACAGCCGACTGTCTTTTTGTTAATACGTCAATGTCTCTGAATGGAACCGCCTCTTTAGCTACAATGTCAACGTATGCTGCAAATGACGCGTTCAACGGGGCACGATTTAAAAACCTACTGACCACCGATTCTGCTGTCATACACACCGGTTCCAACTGGGGATCTAAGGGCATTCTGGTTCAGGGGTTCGGAGGAGTTCCGGGAGACAATCGTGCATATTATCCATTGATGGGCTACGCTACCTTCGCTACTTCCACATGGACAATTGCAGTCAACAACGTCAATGCATCACTACTGTTCCCCATGCGTCACAAGGTAGGCGTGATCGCATGCCGTGTCGCTGGCGTACAGTACACGGTCTCGCTCGCTGTCAATCCTAGCAATGCAGCCCTTATCGCGGCACTCAAAATCCTCGGCAACACCATTGCAGGTGTAGGGGCGGATCTCTCTCAATCGTCATCTGGCGCAGGACTGCAAACGCTCACGTTGACATTCACGCCACTCGAAACCGGGCCGGTTGAAGTATATCTCGATCTGTGGCTGACGAATGCTACGCTCACATATACCTGCACGTACTCCCTCAATTCGTTCGCTGGAACGCAATCAGGCGTGGCGATGCGCGTGCGGGCGATCGGGGATGAACTTTTCGGGGACGAGCGAGTGATGGCGGAACAGATTGCGACGTTCCCGGATGCGACCAAAGTTGTGGATGTTGCGACAGGTGGGCCTGCTTCATGGGGATACCCGGATGGCTCAACATTGGGGCCGGGGACGGCGGTTTCCGCATCTTCGGTGATCCTTCCCACCGCCGGAGAGACGTGGGACGGCCGCGCGCAGTACGGCATTCCGGGGTCGCTCATTACTCCGACGCGGGTGGATGCGATTGTCTCTAAAGTGCAATCCGGCTATAAGTACGGCGACCCGGCGGCGCAAAAGACGGGAACGCTGGTCCTTCTGACTCCCATACGCATATCGTCAATCAAACCGATCTATGCCCCAAAGTCTGGCGGTGCACTCTGCGAAATGGTCATGCGCGACGCGGGGGCGACTGCCGGGACAATCGTATTGACGATGCCCGATGATTCTTTCGAGGCGATCACGCCGATCCGCTGGGAGAACGAATTGATTTCTTTCCTTGTCCCCGCGTCCGCCGAACTCGGTCTCTGTGACATCACGGTCACTGCGGACGACACCACAACCGATACGGTTGACGCCGCTTTCGAATACGTCGAGGACGACTGCATCACCGCGCGCATCACCGCCGACATCGTGGCGACACTCGAAACGCTCGACTCATACGGTGGCGTCCCGGGCAAGGTCGAGGAAGAAAAACTCATCCACGCGCCCAACGGACGATACCCATACGTCGAGGTGTGCGGTCCGGTCGGCTCTCCGAATCCTCAGACCACCAAAGTCGCAATGACTGAACTCCGCTACACCATCAAGCATTACACGCAGGCCAACGACGAGGGCGATGCAAACCCGGCGATCTCCTACCTCGCGCGCAACATCATTGCCGATATCGTCAAGTGCCTGATGGTCGATCAGACGCGCGGTAACATCGCTCTTTCGACGGAGCAAGAAGAATTCGGCAACGCCTTCCTCGTCGATGAAGCATCCGGCGCCGTCGAGTTCTGTGTCTATGTCAACATCATGGTCCGAACACGTATCGATGTCAACAATCCCTATTCACTTGGGTAAAGGAGTCCCGCTATGGTCAACGCAAAAGCCCTGTTTCTTCTCCGCCTCCAGGCCGACGAACTCACGCCGGAAACCACGCTCACGAATGGCGATCTCTTCGAGGCGGATCCCAGCAGCAAGCTCGAACCGGACATCCGCACCACCGAGGTCAATCTCCTCGGCGCCGGGTTCGACCAGGACGCCTCAGTCGTTGGCCGGCAATTGGCGACCGTCACATTGACCGCGCCGATCCGCCCGTATGGCGCGAAGGATTCGCTCGTCGTCCCGGATTGGGTGAGGGGCATGCAGGCCGCCGGGTTCGCGCGCTCGGGGAACAATGGGTATCACATCCTTCGACCGTCGAATACCGTCTTGACATCGGCGACCGTCTGGCGTTACGGCGGGGATCTCAACTCGTCGCAGTGCCTTTTGGCGAAGGCCGGGAACGTCAAGTTCGATTGGAAACTCAATTTCGACTTTTCGGGCGAGGTCATGGGCAAGGTCGAACTCACTGGCGCCGGGCAATATGGCGGAGCACCGACCACGCAGAGTCAGCCGACCGTCCATAAGAGCCGGTACGCGGTCCCGCCGCTCACCACTGCAACCGTGAGTATCAATGGCAGCAGTGCCTACCGCCCGATCAGTCTGGAGATCAGCGGCAATCAAAAGGTGGAAGCGACGGTCATGCCCACAGTTGCCTCGAACGTCGGCCGATCACGCATTACCGATCGCAAGATCAAATGGTCCGCGAAGGTCTACCGCGAACTCACGGCGACCGTGGACCCGGAAGCCGCGGTCATCGCCGGCACGCTCGGCGCGATCCGGCTGTGGTACTCGATCGGCAATCAGATCAAAATCGACCTCGGCTATTGCCAGGTCACGAAAGCCACACCAAGCGACGAGAACGGCGTGGAGACGATGGACCTCGAAGGCATCGCGGTGCGCAATGACGTCGTGCTGCGCGTTCTCGGCGCCGCATCGAGTTCGTCCAGTTCGTCTTCCAGTTCGAGCAGCACGTCGGCATAGTCGAGGATCACCAGCAAACCAGGAGGGGACACCATGGTTCCGATCACGAGAGATAGCACCTACCCGTATACCGATCCGGTCTCGGGTACGGTGTACCATCTGCGGTACATCACGGGCGATTATCAGGACCGGTTCGACGCGATCCTCTCAGAGGCGCGCAGCAGGGGCCGTAACGCGGTCGTCGCGGCCACCCGCATGGTTGACGCCATGAAGCCGAGCGACAAGCCCAAGCCCGGCACCGCTCGCCAGGAGATGATCCGCAGGATCGCCACGGAAGAGGCGATGAAGACGGACACTGAAGCCGCCAATTTCGCCTACGCTCGTAAAATCGTGGACCTGTTTGTGGTCGGGTGGACCGGCAAGGGAGTCGCGGGACTGCCGGATGGGCAGCCCGCTTCATCGATGCTCAAATACGGCGCCGTGATCGAACTGTCTGAGATCATCACCAAGCTGGGGCCGGAACTCACCGGGCTGGGGGACGACCTCCCAAAATAGTGGCGGCGGCCCTGATCTATCATCGCCGCCCGTTGGCACTCGTGATGAAGTGCAGTCATTGCACGGGCCGCGAGAAGGCCATTAGGGGATGCAGAGAGCCGAAGAAGCGAAAAACGGTTTGGGTAATCGATGAATGCCTGAAATGCGGAGGAAAGAACAAACGGTGCACTCAGTGCAAGGGGAGCGGGAAAATAGGCGTGCTGCGTTGTCCCCACGCGATCGCGGACTTTTCCTTGCTCCCCTACTTCCTTGAGTACCGAGCGAATCTCGGGACGTGGCCGGACGGGAGCGGGCGGTACTATCAGCCGGTCAAATTGGTCGAAGCGTTTGATGTTTTGATGTTCTACTTCAACAAATACGAGGCGAAACCAGAATGAGCGCATCGCTCGAAGTAGCACTCAAGGTAGTTGACAATGCGACAAAGGAAATAAATAACTTTGGCCGCAACCTTGATCGCGTGCTTTTTCGCGGAAACGAAACGCTCAAGCTCTTTGCCGAATGGGCGGGCATTGCCTTTTCCGTGCAAGCCGTGAAGGCGTTCGCCGACGAAAGCATCAAGGCATATGAGAAGTCCGCCGATGCCGAGGCGCAACTATCCGCAGCCATCGGCCACCACAGCGCCTACCTCGAACAGGAAGCCGCGGCGATCGCAGAAGTAACGCGATTCAGCCGAGACGACACCGTTGCCGCCGAAGCCCAACTCGCCAACTACGTCAAAGAAGAATCTTCCATCAAAAGGCTCATGCCGGTCATCGCCGACCTGGCGACTGCTAAGCACATCAGCCTCGCGGATGCTGCCGGAAAAGTCGGCGTTGCGTTGACAAAAAATAATGAAGAATTTGGAAAGATGGGCGTCCGTCTTCACGGGGCGGCCGGGAGCACCGAACGGCTTACCTCCATGGTTGATGGTCTGACGAAGGCTTTTGGCGGACAGGCCGAGGCCCTTGCGAATACTCCTCTCGGTCAACTCGACCAGATGAAAAATCAGATGGAGGAGATTAAGGTTGAGATCGGCGAGAAGGTGATTCCGGTTCAGATCGCGTGGAACAAGTTGGTTTTGGAAACGCTGCGCAAAATGGAAGGAATTGCCGGATGGTTCGGGGTGATCTCCAAGAGGAATATCAAGAAGTCCGTCAACGAGACGATGATGGGCCAGTTGATGGACGATGCGCAGAAGGTCAACGACGAACTTGACCAACTGCAACAGGATCGCGGAACCGATTATCTCAACACGACACTTAAGAACCTCACGAAGGCGGAACTCAAAGACCGACAGGATGAACTTGACGAAACGGATAGGATGATTCGGGAGAAGACTGTCGAGAAGGCGCACATCCAGAAAGAGATTTCCGACCTCCAGGTGAAGATGGGCATCGTCCCCGATAAGGCGGCTGACGATTCGGCGAGGGCTGCGGCAGATGCGGAGAGAAGAAAAGAAAATGCTGACAAGGCCGCGAAGGCAGAGCAGAAAGCTTTCGATGATCATGTCAAACGCAATGACGCATTCCTCAAGGCTGAGGAAGATCGAAAGCTACGGGAAGCGAAACTCGTTGACGACCATATTGCAAAACTCGAAACGGCGGCGCAGGCCGACCAGGACCGACTCGATCGCGAAAAGGCCGCGAAGGACAAGGCGCTCCAAGATGATCGTAAGAGAATGGAAGAAAACATTCGTCTGAAACAGATGGAGGTTGAGGCAACATATGCGATGGGTCACGCGATTATGGCTCTCGGGGAAATGGCCATCAACGCATCTGTCAAGGACGAACGCAAGCGCAGAAACATGCTTTATTTCATGGCTCTGGCAGATGCGGCTGGCGCGGCGGTTCGTGGCGTTTATCAGGTGTGGTCCGACAAATCCACGGGCAACACTTACACCAAGATCGCTCTTTCCGCCGCCGTCATCGGTGAGATCATTGCCTCCACCGCCGGACAGATTGCCTCGATCAAGAAATCATCCTTCGCCACCGGAACCGGGTTCGCCCGCGGTGGTCGGTCTCTACTCGGAGAGGAAGGCCCGGAGTTCGTGGATCTCCCTAGAGGTGCTCGCGTGCTCACTGCCATGCAGACGAAGCAGACCATGCACAACTCGATTTCCTTCCCCATCACCATCAACGGTCCCGTCGATCGGCACAGCGTCGGGCAACTGATGGGCTCGATACGCCAGTTCTCAGATACGTTCGTTGATGCAGTGCGCGGCGGATATATCAACCTCAACCGTCTCTCAGCGATGCCCGCATGAGCGCACAGATCTACCTCAAGCTCGCAGGCGGATCGCGCGTGGCGCTCAGGACTCCCGAGCCCGGATACGCCGTGAGCGTCGCCCTGGGGCTGCACAGTACGCGCGTGCGCCCGGCCGGGCTCGTGACCTTCGACGACGCCACCACCGCGCGCAGCGTTTCGTTCTCGTTTCTATGTGACGCCACAACGACCAGCGCACTTCAGACGTTCTACGACACCACCGCGCGCGCCAAGGACTCATATCTCATTCTGCCGGCCCGTAGCGGGTTCTATCCGTTCGGACCGGACAAGGGCGACGGCGGGGAATTCAAGGTGCACATCATCGGCTTCACGCCCGAGGCGGTTCTCAGTGAGCCGTACAAGTGGTTCCGCATCAACCTCAGTCTCGCGGGGATTTCGTTTCCTACGCACGCGCTTCCGACGGCGATCCCGGAGGGCGACTTCTCGATCGGGACATGCACCCAATTACAGTTCCCCTACGAGCAACCGGGCACGGAATTGATCTACAGCGTCGGCAGCGCAGTGACGCGCACCGGGATTCCCTACTCGGTCGCAAAGGTCTCGGACTCGCAACTCACCACATTGACGCTCGAATGCAACACCTCGAACGCCGCGAAGCTTCTGGACTATCTCATCGGTAAGGTGCGCGCTGGAACGGTCGCTCTCGGTTGCCCGGCGAATTCATACCTCTTTGGCGCGAAAGTGGGATCCGGATCGATCAACTGCAAAATGACGAATGAGATAATCACCGTCACGCACGACAGCCCCGACAGTTTCACCTTCAAGTTGACATTTCTGAGGACGGCATAGATGGCGCAGTATGTCTTCGGCATTCGCTTTTATCTGCGCTCTGCGGTTGCGCAGGATACGTCCGTGGGCATCTACACGGTTGGCGGGAGCAACAGCCAGATCCGACTGATTGAGGACGACATCTCGGCGCTGTCCCCGACGGTTGCTTGGAAGTCAGGTTTACTCCGCGAGAATGCTCCGTTCGATGCGTTCGAGGAAAGCATGACGCTGGACGACGGCGGGTGCATGCCGGAGATCGGCGGGTCAACGGTGCATATTGCGAACGGCGCGCAGTTCGACAAGACCATCACTGCGGCGGGTATCAACTTCGTGGGACTCGTCACGGAGATCGTGATGTTCGAGATTGTCAACGGGGCGCTCGTCGATCCCGATGGTACGGTCTTCCGGCGCCGCATCGCGGATGCGCCATCATGGGACGAATACGATTATGCCATACCGCTGAAGGATGCGCGGATCAAGCGTCGGGCCAACCTGTCAACACTCATCAGCACGACGACCTACCCCAATGCCGAAGGAAGCGTCATCGGAAAATCGACGCCTGTCACGGTTGGGAAACTGTGGTCGCCGATCGGAATCGACGGGCTGTTCACCCGGAACTCTTTCGCGAAGCTGATCCGGGTGGCGAACAAGCAAACCACATTTTGCAATAATGAATATACTTATCACGGTCAAAGTATGTTCACTCCGAAGGACCAGTATGTTTTTCCTCTTGTCGTGATGGCAACTGGTGGAGCACCGTTGACGTATGGGATTCAACTCGGAACAGCATTGCTTTATCCATACACCGAGGACGATGTTATTCAATGGACAGATTACTATATGTATATAGTCGAGGGAGACGGCAGTGGGGAATATCGAAAGATTACATCCTATGTTCGGCCATGGTCTACATTGATTCTGACTGTAACAGTCAGCGATTACTTTTCAAAAACGCTGCAAGGGAATACCACGGCAACGGCGACCGGGCAGGCGTGGGTATCTTTCGTCAAGATTTCTCGTCAGTATCTTGCCGATGAATGGCCGTGCATCGGATTTCTTGACGATGTTGGCAACCCCGTTGTCAATGGGCAGAACGCCATCTATGCCTACTCCGATGATAAGAATGTCACGGTGGCTGCGACGAATACGAAAACGCCAGTGCAGGTTGAAAGTTGGGACTTTCGGAAGATTCCCGAATGGGCATTCGCGGCCAACCTTGCGGGAAATTTGCTCACCGTTGATCTCAAGTATTTCAATGGGTCGATAGATCAGGTTGAGAGCGTAATAATTATTCCATGTAAAAATGTCGGCTTATTTGGCGATGGAAATGTACCAAACGATAAAGATATGACACCATTCATAACCGACGACGATATTTTTGAATGGAACCATTACCGGCAAATCCCTTTCAATATCCCTGGCTATTTTAGTGAAAGAGGATTTTCTGACTATGCCGGATTTTTGCACGTACTACCTTACATGCATCCTGAGACGTTGCCATATACTATAGATAAAAACGGCCTTACCGCGTGGCAATGTCAAGTCAACACTAATAGCGTATGGATCTTGGGATCAGAACACGTCGATTATGCATTTGCCCTATATGCCATTCCTCCAACGATAAGCAACCAACTGTTGTTTGATAATGTTTACTTTATGATAAAAAGTGACAGTACCACGCAGACGCAACCAGGAGTAACGGGAAATTTTCACTGCAATGCAAGGATCGTTTATACTCGATTTTTAGGTAATGCAAATGCCATTTTGCCTACAGCGACCGGAGATTGGTATTATGATCTAGGAAATAACTACGCGCTGCCTCCAGATGAATTAGGAGAGATCAAGGATCAACTCGATTCTTATTTGGGAGACGCGACGAATAACAAAAACTTTTTTCTTGACGTTCCGGTAACATCTGGGGTTCATCTTATCTGCGGAAAAGGAAAATTCCAAATTCCTGGAATTACCGATATTAGAACGTATCAATCAATTCAGAGCTTTCTTTTATGCGTACATCATAAATATGACACGACCTATCAAGCAAGAGCAGTCTGGAATGTTTATGAGCTCGCCGTGATGTTCCAAAAATCGCTATCGATTTCCGATGCTGTCTACGCGCAGTTCTCCGGGCGCAACTTCGGCGGCGCCACTCTTGATACCTGGAACTCCCGCAAGACCGCCGCCGACCCCATTCTTTATCTCACCGATTGGGCGGAGATGGTGGCGCGTTTGCAGGATTGGTCCGAGACGGGTGAAGTGAAAGATTGGGGCCACGAATACGCAACCGCGCCGCTCATCGAAACCGGGAACGGCGAGGGCGGCTTCGATTCGATTGACTTGACGGATTGGCAGACAATGCCGATAGCCTACCAGAATGAGGACTACGGCAATTGCTGGACTGACGTGCTACTCCGCGAGATCGCCGCGCGATGTTTCTTGACATTTTACCAAGATCCCGTGACCGGCAAAGAGCGCATCGGCAACATCGCCAAGCGCGCGGACACCACGCCCACGACGACAATCACTCTCGCCGATATCATCGGCCCCATTGGTCGCGTCTCCGAGCCGTCGGCGGTGAACATCTACTGCGAACCGCTGATCCGCTACAAGAAGAATCGCGGGTCCGGGGCGTATGAGGGCTTGCTCGCGATCACCAACTCATCGGCGGCCACCTACGATCCCGCCTACGTCTCAGGCGTGACCGGCACCGATACCGCCGAATTACTGTGGACCATGGCGCACGTTCTTCGCCTCAACGTGGATCAGGTCGTGCCCCCGCCGAGCGACATCACCGATAACAATTTCATCTATGACGAGTACGAAGCTGTCAAGCTCATGCTCATCTGGCTCTCATGGATGGGCGCGACGAACGTGGACGGGACGCCCGCTTCAGTCATCTACCAGCCGAAGCAGCGACTGCTATTCTCGGTGCCCCTGGAACTCGGCAAGGACTGGTTCATCTCAAAGCACATCAACATCCAGTTGCCGTTTCACACCAACAATTCGGTTACTGAATGCGTAATTGAGCGTTTGTCAACGAAAATTTCTCAAGGCGAAGAAGAGGTTGCCGTGCAGGTCGTGACGTATGGGCTCACAGACGAGATTGCGCTCTTCATTCAGGATACCTACGCCACGGTCTCGGAGGATTGGCAGGACCACATGCAGACGGAAGCCGAGCGGGGAGAAGGGCACGCGGACGTTCAAGGTATCATGTAGCAAGGGGACACCATGGCAGCACGCAAGATCATTCTGGACAAGGGGCAAGCGCCCGGCGATATCGTGGTATTCACCGGCGCACTGCGGGACCTCAAGAGGCAGTATCCCGATTGGGAGATAGACGTGCGGTCGTGCTGCATGGACGTTTTCGCGAACAATCCGCACATCACCCCTCTTGAGGAGAGCGCGCCCGGCGTTGAGTATCACGACGTGGGATACAGCGACGTCCATCAGTCGAACCACTCGGGGCGTCATTTCTCGGCGGCATACCATCTGGAACTCGAAGACCTACTCGGGATCCGCCTGCGCCAGACGGAAATATTCCCGGACCTCCATCTCTCGGCCGATGAGAAGGCGGCGCCGTGCCAGGTCTCGACCGACCTCAACTATGACGGCCCGTTCTGGCTTATCAACTCGGGCAACAAAGACGATTTTCCGCTCAAACAATGGGGGTTCGAACGGTGGCAGCGTTTCGTGGATCTCCTGCGCGATCGCGTGCAGTTCGTTCAGATCGGCGAGTTATCAGCCGGCCACCACCACCCGCTTCTCTCCGGGGTCATGGACCTCCGCGGGCGGACCACGTTGCGGCAGTTGATCGTCCTATCCTCGCGCGCTCAGGGGGCCGTAGGGCACGTGTCCCTCCTCATGCACCTCATGGGGGCCTGGCGCAAGCCATGCGTGGTCCTGGCGGGCGGTAGAGAGCCCTGGCGGTGGGAGGCGTATCCTCAACATCAGTACCTCCACACATGCGGCGCGCTGCCGTGCTGCGATCCCGGAGGGTGCTGGCTGAGCGGCAACGTCGAGATCGATATAGAGCATGTCCGCACCGAAAACAAGCGGTGTCGCAACATGCGTGGAAACTCCGCGGGATGCATGGCGATGATCTCGCCGGAGACCGCGGCGCGGGCGGTGACGCTCTATCTCGATGGCGGTGTCGCATGAGCACCTACAATTTCACGCACCGAGGGCGCGCCTTCTCGATGGAACTCCACGCCGGCAACGAGCAGATGTCCGTGCACCAACAGAAAGAGGGAGGTTTCTTCGAGCATGAGATGCTCGACTATGTGGCCGATCATTACCCCGAGCACGGCGTCGTGATCGATATCGGTGCGAACGCGGGCAATCACTCCCTCTATTTCTCTGCGTTCCTGCGGCATTCATTCATCATCTCAGTTGAGCCGCACCCGAGAAATTACGCGCTGCTTGTGGCGAACATCGGGGACGCATGGTGCATCCCCCTTAACGTGGCCATGGCCGGGAAACCGGGGCTGGTTCGCATCGCTACTGACGAGTACAACATGGGGATGTGCCATATCGAGCCCGGGGCCGATCGGTGCAACGCGGCGGCCGTGACTGTCGATGGGCTCGGCTTGAGCAACGTCACCCTCATCAAGATCGATACCGAGGGGAACGAACTCGACGTCCTCGAAGGCGCGCGCGAAACGGTGCAGCGGGATCGGCCATTGATCGTCATCGAGATCGCAGTTGAGAGTTTCGACCAATACGATGCATACATGCAGTCAATCGGATACGATCTGGAGCACTACTGGCGTGACCGCATTGTCGCGCTATATCACCCGAGGGGGAACAGATGAGACCGATAATCGCACTGGTCACATGCATCATCGGAGACATCGACGAACTGCGCGCTCCGGTCGATCAGTCGTTGCCCTACCATGGCTTTTGCTTTACGGATCAGAGGATCGGAAGCAAGCATTACCGCATCGTCCCGATTCCTGAGAAGGGCGATCAACCGAACATCATCCGGGCGAAATACTACAAGTACGCATACAGCCAGATCCCCGAACTCCAGGGGTATGAATACATCGCCTACATCGACGCCTCGATCCACATCAAGAATGTCAATTTCCTCAGCGATTGGATTGCCCGCTGCAAGAATGGAATCGTGATGTTCGATCACCCCTCGCGCGATTGCGCCATGGCCGAGGCTGCTTTCTCTACAGGCGTTCCGAAATACAAGATGCTCGATCTCGAAGGGCAATGCCGCACGTACCGCGCCGAGGGATTCCCGGACCATTACGGACTCTGGTGCACCGGGATCAAGCTCTTTCGCCGCTCGCCCGAACTTGACGCGATTGACATGGAGATACACCAAGAGTGCCTGCGATGGGGGCAGCAGGACCAGGTGGCGCAGCCGTTCATTTTCTGGAAGCACGGATTCAAGCCGGACGTTTTTCCGGGCGACATGCGATGGAATGACCACACCGCCAAGTGCAACCACAAGCCACATTATCAAGAACTGGGGAAACGGTAGTATGCGCAGATGGGAAATCATCAACTGGCTGATCGGTGAGCACGGATACAAGTCATATCTGGAGATCGGAATTGACAATCCGAGCAACTGCTTTGACCACATCGCGTTGACGGACAAGACGGGCGTCGATCCACACAAGGCGACGACGTTTCGGATGACCTCGGATGCGTTCTTCGCGCAGAATGTCAAGACGTTCGATATCATGTTCATTGACGGACTGCACTTGGACGAGCAGGTGCGCCGCGATATCGGCAACTCCATCGCCAACCTAAACGACGGCGGAACGATAATCGTGCACGACTGCCATCCCTACAAGGAGGACGCCTGCGGGGATGAACAGAGACCTGGACAGCCATGGTATGGCACCACATACCGCGCCTATGCGTTCTACCGGCATACGCGCCCGGACTTGCGCATGCACTGCGTAAACGATGACTGCGGCCTCGGCATCATTCAGCGGGGCGCGCAGGATGTTTACCCGGTGCTGGTTGACACCTGGGAAAAGTACATCGAGCATCAGGACGCGATGTTGAACCTCATCTCTCACGAGCAACTCGTCGAGATTTACGGGCGGAAATCATGAGCGGAACCTTCATTTTCACTTTCGACGATGGGTTGAGTTCGGTGTACGATCATGCCTTCCCGCATCTGCGCGCGCGTGGGATACGGGCGGTGTCCTTCGTCTGCGGATCACTCGTGGGCACGCCGGGATACATGACGGTGGACCAGCTCCGGGAATTGCAGGACGCCGGATGGGATGTATGCTCGCACGGATACGTTCATCAAAAGATGGATGCGATGCACATCGATGAGGCAATCGGGAATATCACGGCCAATCTCGAATGGATGTGGGAACATGGACTCGCGGCAACGCGCCTGTTCTGCTTTCCATGGGGCCGCACGAACGACGCGATCAGCGAGGCGATGCCCAACTATCATTCCTACGCGCGCGGGGTCCGGCTGCACGCAAACCGTCTTTTTGAGGACTTCCCGCCGGATCGCCCCGAGTACCTGACGGCGGTCCACTTCGACAGTGAGTTCGATGTCATGGAGCTTGAGACAGTGTTCAACCTCATGGAGGGCGATGAGTTCACGATGTCCTACTCCCACAAGGTGCACCCGGTCGAGGTCAACGGGCTCACAACTTCTCTCGAACAGATTGACCAGGTGATCGCGGCGGCCGGGCGCGCGGAGACGCGGATCACCACCTTCCACGACATGATCGAGGCGCACCGTGCACATTGACATCCGCATACCATACGAGCCCGACTTCAAGCTTGGGACCGCATACAACCGCATCATGCGCAACGTCGAGGATTGGGTGCTCATCCTTGATACCGATGTTTTTGTGGCGCTAATTCCCGATTGGTACGACCGATGTCTGAAGGCAATCGAGAAGGTAGGCGATACGGCCGGCTGGATCACCTGCCTCACGAACCGAATCGGGTGCCCGCATCAGAAATACCCGCACGAGGTTTCCGACGACATCACGGACCACATGATTGTTGCCCGCGATCTCGCCCTGCAGAACGATGGTATTATCGTGGACATCACCGCGCACAAACCGCACATGAGCGGTTTCTTCATTCTCACCCGGCGCCGGTGCTGGGAAGCCGTCGGGCCGTTCCCGGAGAAGTTTCTCGGTCTTGACAATTGGTATGGGGACCGCTTGCGCGAAAAGGGCTTCACCCTCCACGTAATGCAGGATCTCTACGTCTATCACGCCTATCACCGTCTTTGGAAAGGAAAGTGACCCATGGGGACTAAGGCCATTTTCATTGCGTCTACAGACAATTACTTGCCATATCTCCACGTTCTTCTGAACAGCATCGAGAAGCGGTGCGAGAATCCGAAGGATTTGGATGTCTACATCCTGCACCACGAATTCCCGGTGAAGTATTTCGACTTCACTCATCTCTTCTCGTTCAACGTTATCCCTATCAGCGTTGACAGATCGAGTATCGAGTGTCCTATTGAGACGAAACGCATTGAGTTTATCAAGCGCGCCCGCTTCTCCTACATCATCGAGTACGCCATGAAGTACGATTCGGTGTGCCTGCTCGATGCCGACATGTTCATCGTATCCCCGCAATTCTTCGATCTCTTTGAGTTGGTACGCGGTAAGCGCTTTATGGTAGGGTGCAACGAGCGCTTCAAGTGGCAGATCGGCCCGAACTTCACAGCCAACGGCGAGCCACTTTTCACTGAGCCAACCAAGCTTTACAATATGCACTGCTCAGTGCCGATCATCTTCGATATGCCTTCCTGGAAATACGTATTCGAATACTACAACCGGATTTGCTTCAACGGAAAGCAGGTTGACAAAGAGGGTAACGTCAAGGGAATCGGTGATATTTTCTGCTGGAATATCGCGGTTCAGAAGCTCGCTCGCGCCTGCGATATGATCATCTTCCCCATGGAAGCAATGACCCAGGTCCATCAGACGAATCTTGCGCCGCAGACCTTCATGGTCGTCGAGAACGATTACTGGTTCACGAACGCCGGGGACCGCGTGTATTCGATCCATGGCCGTGTCGCTCAGGACGGTTGGGCGGAGGGACACATGGAGCGATACTACCGGGATATGGGCGATAATGCGGCACCGGGACTCACCGCGAAACTCGAAGGAAAAGTGCGTTGCGGACTCGAAGCGATAGTTGACGAATGGCACAGACTCGAATCCATGACCTTCCCGATTGGTGGAATGGTACAGAAGAAATAGGAGGATGCATCATGGCAACTCAGAATGTCCATATTACGCAGATCAACGACACCTGGGCAAACATCCTCGCGGGGCTTGACGACGGGCAATCCGCGCAGATGACGGACCAGACGAAGGCGCATGTCCACCGCATCGGGGCGAATCGCTACTGGACGGCGATGTCTCGCTATTGGAACGGGTCGGCGTTTGTCTACTGCGATGAGGTTTTCAACAATATCACCGCCAAGGGCATGACTGTCGCGGGAATCGTGTGCAACGACGCCAGCGGAAACCTCACGGGCGGCAACGTCATCGGATCGGGGGGAATCGGGGCTCACGCGCTGGATTCGCATTCAGATTGGAAACCACTGGACTCGGTAAATATCCAAGGGGCCATGATCGCATGTAACTCGTCCGGTCTCTGGGAAAAGCTCATGCCTCAAAGTTCCGGGATGTTTTTGAAACTGGTTGGACCTCCAGCACATCCGGCATGGGCGGCGCACGGATTGACCTACTCGGATGTGGGCGCGCTTGCCGTTGGGGGCACTGCTGCCGACTCCGACAAACTCGACGGGCAGCATGGGGCGTATTACGCCCCCGCAGCCCACGGTGTAACAGTTGGCACGATTCCCAAAGCTGCGTCTTCGACATCGTGGGCCAATTCGCAGATTATAGAGAATGCCACTGGTATCGGCTTCGGCGTTTCCCCGTCTTACTTCGTGCATGCGTCGAAAGATCAAGACAACGCCACATCCTTAACAATATCAAATGTGAATAACCACGTCTCCGCGTATAGTGCAATTACTGCGTTGAGCAATAGCATTAATCAGATAACATTGGTAGCCAATTCGACGCTTTGCACTGAATATAGCAATCACTGCGGTGGGCTTGCTTCTACAGGGAAATCTCTTATTTATTTGAGGAACATCACCGGCGCTGTCATCGACAACCACTCCAATACCCCTCTCTACCTCGCCACGAACAACGTGGTGCGGGAAACTATTACAGCAGCGGGCCTCGTGGGCATTGGCGCACTCGGCATGGACATTGACACACTGCTGCACGTCGCAGAAAGCAACGCGGGTACGGTGACATCTGCGGCCAATACATTATTGTCAATCGAAAGAAATGGTGACGCTTGGATTAGTATCCTTACCCCTGCTGCAAATGCCGGAGGAATTTATTTCGGTTCTCCGACAAGTAGCCAGCGTGGGGTTATACGATACGATCATTCCACAGATGTGTTGAGTCTGTGCATAGGGAGTACGGCTGAAACGATTGGTATCCATGCTGGTGGAATATATATGGGAGATACCCTGTATGCCGGATTCGGAAATTCCTATGCATCGCCGGACCTCAAAATTTATTCCGATGGATTGAAGGCAAAATTTGACTGTGGATCGTGGGCTGAGTTCTCCAATCGATTATACTGTGAGACAGATAAGCGTGTCGCGTGCGGCGGTGGGCAATCAGGTGCATACACTACTCCGATTGGAACCGTGACGTTGCAAATCGATAATAGCCTCTATACTTTGCCGTATACGTCGGTAACGACAATATGAAAACAATTCGTATTATAGTCACGTGCTATCCTGGGTTTGCCACGGGCATCACCGAAGGTCTGCGGCAGTCTCTGATTCGTTTTGCCGGGACGGATAAAATCATTGACGAATTGAGTCTGAGCACAGAAACGAAATATCGCGGATATACAGTACTTCGCGGTGAGTATCGATACCTGATTTATCCCTCGTCGCATTGCTTCGTTTCGACAGCGCGGAACAACGGAGTGAATATCTGGAACGGCAGCAAAAAGAAACATCAGGAGATTGCCGATTGTCAAGGTATTGTATTTATGGATCATGACCACAGTTTCGAGCCGGAGCAAATTGATCGTCTGGTGTCATGTGGCAAGGAGATTGTATCCGCCGCTTATCCGTATCGGACGACAGACGTACCGCTGGCTTCTTGCTATGTGGCCGGGGATTTTGATGATCGTATGAACGGTATGCTTTGCACCAGGATACACAATAGTGCCGGAGGGATGCAGCTATGTGGCTGGTCTGGCGGCGGATTCATGTATGCGATAGCATCGGTGTTTGGCCGACTTGAATACCCGTGGTTTCGGCGCGGGGTAATCGACAACGGCGACGAGGCGGATGAACTTGGCGAGGATATCGGGTTTTGCTTGCAGGCACAACGGGCAGGAATCCCGGTGTACTGTGACTGCGATAATGTGGTAGGGCACGGACAATAAACCAAAACCATGAGGAGGGGATGTATGTCAGTGAAGTTCACGAATGCGGAGCTTGTCGGGATGCCGTTCGGACGCGCACTCGGTATGCTGTCGGGAAAGCCGTTGCCCCCCAAGCTCGCGTGGACTGTCGTGGATGTGATCGAATTTGTCAATGCGCGATGCAAGCAATATTCGAAGATCCAAAAAGAAATCGCCGAGCGAAACAAAATCAAAGACGGCACGGCCATTGATTCCCTACCGGAGCCCCTGCGCAAGGAGTTCGAGGAACTTGATGCGCTGGAATGCGAGATTCCGATTGAGCCGATTACCCTGCCCGAGAAAGACGCCGCGGGCCGGGAGATATGGTATGAGCCGATGATTTTTGTGGTGTTGCAAAAAATCATCAAGCACCAGTAGACCCCGTCTGCTTGCGGTAGATCACAAACGGCAGCAGCAACACCAGCACAAGGGCGAGCAACACTCGCCCTATCACATCCTTTGTGGCCTTCCACGCCCCGGCGTTCCGTCTCATCCTGCAACCACGCGGACATGAGCCGCGCCGGCCGCGTGTCGAGGAACATCAACGCCATGTAGATGCCCTGCCCCGTGTACGCCCAGCCTCGCTCTTCGGTCCAGCCCGGAACCCAATGAAACGCCGACCACTCCATCGCCGTCATGTAAAAGCGGTGGAAGTCAGCTCTTCAGACAAACATGCATGCAAGTGCCCGGCAGATGACAGTCAATTGCCTGACATTGAAATTTCGCAGAAAACGCCACTTTCTGACATGACGCGGCAGAAAATTCCTCTTGACACGGGCCTGCAAACGCATTATATTCAGTCATGCCCCGCAAGGTTTCCACGATTTTGACTATCTAACGCCCCTGCGAATCAACGCCTCGGGGTGCGCTTTCCTTTTGCGGGGCTGGCGCATCCGAGGGGCTTTTTCTGACTGGCGGACCGTGTCTAAAACGCCATACTTCCCGATGTACGTCCGTAACTGGCTTTGCTCAAGAACCGTGTTCTCAATGAGTGGGGATGCGGTGAAGGCATACGTCTATCTACTTTGCGAGGCATGGCTTCAGGAGCCACGGGCAACACTACCCAATGACGACGCGGAACTAGCTTCGATTGCTCGTCTGTCGATTGAGGAATGGATGAACATAAAAACCAGTGTCATTCGTGCGTTCAAAATAGGTGAATGTGAGGAGCATTTAGGGCGATTGTATAACGAACTGCAATTAGAGGTGTCTCGTAAGTTCGAGAAAAATCAACGTCCTAACAACAAAAACGCGAGACGAACGCGAAATAAACGCGATACGAACGCGAAACGTTCACGTGACATAGCAAATGCAAATGCAATTGTATCTTCTGAATTGCTTGTATCTGAATTGAATGAAAAGCAATTAAGAAAGAGTAAGCTAGAGCAAGTACCGCCGACCATGGAAGACTTGACTGCATACTGCGCTGAACGGTACGGACAGGGACACCCCAAGGTGAGCGCCAAGGCGTTCTTCGACCACTACGAATCCAATGGATGGATGGTTGGTAAGAGCAAAATGAAATCTTGGCATGCCTCGGTGCGAACCTGGGAGCACAACGCCGGGGAATACGCACGAGCCCCTGCAAAACCATCGTCCTTATCAGTAACCCCAGAACAACTCAATATACCCAAGGAATGGTGATTCATGCAGAGATTTTTGGACCTCGCGAGCAGCCGCGACGAAACCGCCGAAAGACGAGCACTGTCTGGGATCCTCGCGCAACGTTCCATCCCAGCCGGGTTCGTGCCGGAAATGTGCGTCGGAGATAACCGAATCCTCGCGCAGGCGCTCGTTGTCCAGTGGACAGAGCACCACGAAATCAACCCAGACTCCATACCGAGTGTACTACTCGACACACTCATAGGTTGCCTACAGTTGTCCCCGGACTGCGGGGAAATAGCGCTGGCCGACCTGCGGGCACACTCCGCACGCCGCGCCATTGGTAACGCGATGGTGCATGCCAATACGAGCGTCGATCCTCTCATCATTGCACGGACGATTCAAGACCAGATGGCGAACGTGATTCTGGGGGCCAGCATCGACGAGGAATATGACCACCACCGCGAGGTAATACGACTCCTGCAAATTCTGGAGGCCGCGTCACTGTCGGGGAGGGAAATCGTTGGAACCGGGATCGGACTTCCCGATTTTGATTCGGTATTGGGAGGTTTCGAGCGAGACAAATTCTACCTCTTAGGGGCGCTCAAGAAGACGGGGAAAAGCCGGTTCATGATCCACTGCGCGGCGATGCTATCCCAAGCGGATCACGGCGTACTCATTGACTCGCTGGAGATGAACCGCATTCAGTTGCTATCGTGCGGTCTCGGATGGTGCGCGGATCTGAACACGAGTCTCATGGCAACAGCGATGCCGAAGCGGGAATACTCGAAGATGGCCATTGGTATGGGTCCGCTCGATGCCATGCACTGGCACATCTGCCGGGATCGCACCGTGCCCGAACTGCGCGCGCGGATACATCAAGCCAGATCGAAAGGTTCTGTCGATTTTGTCTTCGTTGATTTTCTCCAGCGCATGCGATCTACTCGGGCAAAGGCCGGTGATCGGGTGCGCGAAGTTGAAGATGTTTCAATGGACTTGGCCGACTTGTCGCGGGAGATGAGGGTGGGGGTGATTGCCTTGTGTCAATTATCGGGAGAAGCTGAGAAATTAGACGATGACGAGATACCCAACATGCAGTACATCAAGGAAAGCCAGGCTGCCGCCGAGAACGCCGACACCATCATCACCATGCACAACCCAAACCGAAAAAAAACCGAGTTTACAGGAGGCGAGTACCATGCCCAATCAATCATGTTCCGTATCGAACAGCGATACGGCCTATCGGGAAAAATTGTTAAGGCACTTGGCGATCTTAGAACCTGTAGATTTACCCCTGATGCGGACAACGCTGGAGAAGGTACTGATGGATTTTCAGAACCCGGAACTACTCCACGAGCGCAAGGAGATGTCCGCCGACCTTATATTGATTGAGAAAGATTTACAAACGCTATCTGATCTGAAGATCGCCCGGGAAAGGCAAAAGAAATATGAGTCAGCACAATGACAAAAAATTTTGGCGCGACTACGAGGCGAAGAAGGCGGAGTTGCGCCGGTACAATCTGACGCCGGTGCAGTACGAGGAGCAGGTGCAGGCATGGCTTGACGCTCAGCGCGCGATGGCCCGATCCCGCCGCGCACAAGCGCATTGACAAATACAAAGAGGATAAAGACAGCGAGTGGTGGGGATAATTATGAGGAGAATTAAAACATGATACCACGAGAAAAAATATTACCCACTGTGCTGATGATTATAGACGTGTGCGCCGCAATAGGCTATGTGCCTACAGGAGATTGGCGCAAGGTCGCATACTGGCTTGCGGCTGGTTTGCTCACATGCGTAGTAACATGGTGAGGAAAAAAATGAGTGAATATCTGGCTTATCTTGAATCAAAACTACAGCGCGGAGCAGACGCAAGATTTGATCCGATGTGGATTCCTGATTTTCTTTTCGACTTTCAAAAATCTCTTGTCACATGGTCGCTACAAAAAGGCCGATGCGCACTGTTTGAGGATTGCGGTCTCGGCAAGACCCCGCAGCAGTTAGTGTGGGCTGAAAACATAGCGCGCAAGAGTGTGGTGCATAGGGCGCACGAAGCGATTGACAAAATAATACTTGACAACAACCCGGCGAGTTAGTATATTAGTTAGTATGGAGGTGCGAATATGAAAGCCAAAGAGAAGACGTTCACCCTCAACCTGCGGCTCACCGAGCGCGAACGCGCCCGCAAAAAGCGTCTGGCGCGGTATACCACGTGGCGCACAGTGATCCTATCGGGACTGGCGACGATGGAAAGCGAGAAGCGCTGTGACTGAAATCGAGAGACACATGGTGATGCACGACATGATCCGTGAGGCCGCCGACCGTCACGGCGAGATCCGTCCTTGCGATGGCTTGGATTGGCCGGGGTGCTGTACTGAGGATTTCGGGCACATGCATCTGTGGTACAACGACGAGTACGGCAGTACGCATATCGTCAAGCGGCCAATTCCCAATTGAGGAGGGAAATGTGCTCAAATACTGGCGCTGGAACGACCTCGACATGCTCATCATCACGGTGGTTTTTTCACTTGCCGGTGCCGCCGTCGCAGCTATCGCCCTTTGGCCGGAGGTGCAAAAATGGCTGATCGCACACGCACACTGATTGACATTGACGATTTCGAGCAAGTTGACATGCGTGATAGCTCAGGGATTTTCCGGCCCGTAGTGGATTACGATGATCGTAGTTGACTCGGTGCTGCCAGAATCACTCAGAAACCCAAAGAAGGAGGCTGCGGCATGACACCAACCGAACGCGCGGACTGGCTGAAGAAACGAATGCTCTGCGTGACAGGCACAGACATCGCGGGCATTCTCGGGATCTCTCCATGGACGACGCCATTTCAGGTTTGGCAATCGAAAGTCGATCCACAGGATTTACCCGATCAGGCAAACGAGGCGATGCGCTGGGGCACACGACTGGAGCCCGCGATTGCCGACGCCTACATGCAGGAGTGTGGGGCAAAGAGCCTCGTCAAGGGCGAGTTTACAACACGCGACTTCGACGGACTCCCGGCGGGCGGAACGCCGGACTACCTGCGCCCCGAAGAGCAAATCGTGCTGGAGATCAAAACTGCGCGCGGCGCACATGGATGGGGCGACCAGGGCACCGACGACATCCCGATGTACTACCTCACACAGGTGATGTGGTACATGGGGCTTATCGGTTGGAATATGGCGCACGTCACGGTGCTGATCGGTGGGTCCGACATGCGGACCTACAACGTGCCGATGGATCGGGAATTGTTCGGCGAGTTCGTCAGCCGGGCGCGGGAGTTCTGGGCGCTGGTGACGGCGAAGACCCCGCCACCGATCGACGGCAGCGAGTCGTGCCGGTACTGGATCACGCGGCAATATGTGGGCAAGAAGGGCATCCTCGCCGCGCCCCCGGCCCCCCTGATCGATGACGTGGCGGCACTGCGCGACATCCACCACCAGAAGAACGAGCTGGAGGAGCTGGAGGCAACGCTCAAGAACCGGATACTGGCCGGCATGGGCGAGTTCGACCGGACCGCGATAGCTGGCGTAGGCCGCATCACGGTCGTCCGGGGGTCCGAAACTACCAAGACCGACTGGAAAGCGGTTTCTGAGGCCTCTGGTGCGTCGCAGGAGCTAATTATGCGGCACACCACGAAGTCGCAGCGCGCATCATACCTCAAACCAACCTGGGACAAGGAGTGATCCAATGAACGAAACCATGATCGAACAGGCACAGGGCCAGAACAAGGCAATCCAGACAAACGAGACCGCATCGACCGCGGTGGCGGCGCAGGCACGGGCAATCATCGAGGCGCGCTACCTGATGGCGAAACACCAACCCCGCGACATGGACCTCGCCCGCCAGCGCATCCTCAAGGAGTGCGCCCGCCCCGGATTTGCCGAGGCTGCGAAATACTCCAAACCGGTGGGCGAATCATCCATCGTCGGGCCGTCCATTCGGTTCGCCGAGGCCGCGATCCGGTGTCTCGGCAACATCGACATCTCGTGCATGACGGTCTACGACGATGCCGAGAAGCGCATCGTGCGCGTGTGCTGCACCGACCTGGAATCCAATCACGACTACTCGCAGGATGTCACGATCCAGAAGACCGTTGAACGCAAGAACCCGGCAGGATACGAGGTCGTGAGTCAGCGCACGAACAAACAAAACCAAATCGTTTACATCGTGCGAGCCACCGACGACGACATTCTCAACAAGCAGAACGCGCTCATCTCGAAAGCAATCCGCACGCTCGGATTGCGCCTGGTGCCGGGCGACATCATCGATGAGGCCATGGATGCCGTAGCCGTCACGCAAAGCAAGCGCGACGCCGTGGACCCGGACGCGGCGCGCAAGAAGCTGCTAGACGCATTCTCCGCCGTAGGAGTGCCCGCGGACGAGGTCAAGCGCTACCTGGGCCACGACTGCGGGACTCTCGACCCGAAAGAGCTTTCCGATCTGCGGGCACTCTACTCCGCAATCAAGGACGGCGAAACTACCTGGCGCGAAGTGATGGACGGACGAAACGCGGACGGGGAGAAATCCGCCGAACCGATTGGCAAAGGCGCCGCCGGGCTCAAGGCGGCAATCGGGAAAAAGGCCGAAGCCCCGACCGAACTTCTCGCGCAGTGCACCGCGATCATCGGAGAGTCCGGTCCGATGGTGACCGAGTACGGCATTGCGCATAAGTGGATTACCGCCGGCCAGACATGGCAGCACGCGACGCCAGACAACCTCAAGACCATCGTCGCGGCAGGTGCTGGGTTCATGAAAAGCGTTTCCAATTTCATCGACAAGAAAGACGCCTCGGCAAATAGGGGTTGACATGCACTCCGAATCAAGCTATATTAGTGGTGTCAGTTTCTCTGCCGACACCAGAGGATCGGAAAAGCCTGGCTGCGAAAGTCAGTTTCCCCTTGGTGTCGGCCTGGGGAGATTGACGAGAAGCAGCCAGGCTTTTTTTGTTGCCCTGGCCCATAGTGAGAGTACGGCACGGAGACATGCGCCGACACGCGGGATGCTGAATAACAGGCATCGCTGGACGCGATCACTATGGCCCATCGGAAGCGGGGGATATACCGCTTGTGTGGGGAGTTCGATCTCTCACCCACTCCGGGAGTCAGCCGTTTACGCCATGACTTCTCGGCGATCAGTCTTCTGATCTTTTAGCCGAGATGTAACCGTTTATCCATTTAACCACAGGGGGCACACAATGAGAATAGTACGACTCACGGCCGAGAATTTTAAGCGGCTCAAGGCCATCGAGATCACGCCCGACCCCGACAGCCCACTCGTGACCATCACGGGGCGCAACGGGCAGGGAAAGAGCAGCGTGCTGGATGCCATTGCCGCCGCGCTATCAGGGCGCGAACTTCCCGAGCTTCCGATCCGATCCGGCGAGAACGCGGCGCACATCGCGGTTGACTGCGGCGAATTCGTCATCAAGCGCTCGATCACCGCGTCTGGTGCACGCTTGACGGTAGAAAACAAGGAGGGATTCGCGAAGAAGAGCCCCCAGAAGTTCCTTGAGGAGCGCGTGGGTTCGGTGTCGATAGACCCCATGGCGTTCACCCGCCTGAAACCCGCCGAGCAGCGCGCAATCCTATGCCGGGTCGTCGGGGTGGACGTGGACGCATATCTCAGCCATATCGCGCAGCTCACCGAGGAGCGGCGACAGATCGGCCGGGAGCGGGATAGACTGGCCGGCTACGCCGCGTCGCTGCCGGTACATGCGGATGCCCCCGGCACCGAGGTGTCGGTGACGGACCTGATGGAGGAGTACAACCGCATCCAGGAGCACAACCGAGTTGCGGCGGCGCGCGTCGGGCAACTCGGGCAACTCAAGGACGAGGCGATCCGCGTGGCCCGCAAAATCGACGACCTACTCGATGAGGCAAAGCAGATGCAGGCGCACCTGGAAGCGGTGAACGCCGACTACGAAGTGACCAAGGCCGAGTGCGACAAGCCCGATAATGCCCCGCAGTCAACGGACGCAATCCGCGCGCGGCTCGGCAACGTCGAGGTCGAGAACAAGAAGGTGCGCGCCAACACGGAACGCACGAAGGCAGCCGTCTCCGCCGAAAAGGCAGAAGCCGAGTACGTCGCGAAAACCGAGGAGATCACGCGCACGCAGGGCCAACTCGATGCGTCGCTCCACGAGTGCAAATTACCCGTCGAAGACCTTTCGATCACCGGCACCGAGATTTTGTCTCGCGGGATTCCCTTCGCTCAGTTGTCAAGTTCCGACCAGATCAAGATCAGCAGCGCGATTGCCATGAGCGAGAAGCCCGACATCAAGGTCCTGCGCGTGACGGATGGAAGCCTGCTCGATACCGAGTCCATGGCGACGCTCGAAGCGATCGCGCGGGAGAACGATTTCCAGGTTTGGATCGAAGTGGTTGACGACTCGCCCACGAGCGGATTCATCATCGAGGACGGCGCGGTCGTCAGCGCGCCCGCAGAACTACAAGCGGTGTGATATGGGATACGACGCAAAGACAATCGAGAAACTCAACCCCGGAGAGCGCGCGGTGCTGGCCGCGGTGCTTTCCGGGGGCCGGTGGACAAATGTAATGCTGTCGAGTCGGTGCTGCCTCAATGTCAACACGGCGCAAAAGTGGCTCAGCGCAATTGAGCAATACGCCGACGCCGGGACGATACCGTACAAGATCGAAAGCGCATTCCCGGAAGGCGGGAAGCTGAAGGAACACTGGATCGCCGGGAAGGAAGAGAAGCCCAAACCGAGATCGTGCGTTTGCGGCGTGTCAATCTTCTTCAGTACACAAACCCGCTGTGGTTCGTGGGTGTGCAGCGAGTGCGGCGCAGTGAGGATGCGATAATGCCAATTGACTATAAAGAGTATCCGGCCAACTGGAAATGGCTGTCTCGGCAGATCATCGCCACCGCTGATATCATCAGTGAGTCGGATTTACAAACGAGAGCAGAAATCGAATGAGCAAGGCAACTACCATCCCGGCGGCGGTGTGGGCGGCGTTCGGGATTCCCGCGCCGACTGCCGAGTACAAATTTCACCCCGCGCGAAAATGGCGCATTGATTATGCGTGGCCCGCACGTAAACTGGCCGTTGAGATCGACGGCGGAATCTGGAGCAATGGCAGCCACTCGCGCGGGTCCGGCCTCATGCGCAATTACGAAAAGCGTAACGCCATGGCGACTATGGGCTGGCGGTTGCTCTGCTATACGCCTCAGTCGATTGACATGACGCAAATCAGAGAGGCTATAAATTCATGACCGGCCCATCTGACGACTACATCCTCAACGGCGAATGGCATACCTGCGTTTGCGGTGCGCGGTGGTCTGACAGCGACGGCGGCCCCTGCCATAGCAAATGCGACAACTGCGGCGACATCGTGGACGACGAAGCGCCGTGCGGGTGCGCCATCTTGGGTATATCCCTGCGCCTGTTGCGTCGGTGCGAAATCATCCTGCGAGTGAGCGCTCCTGATCTGGCGAAAGAACTCACCGCCGAGATCGAGGAAATGCGAGTGCGGGAATGAGGGGCGAAGGCAAAGTCGTCCCGTCGCGCGTGTACCTGGAAGACGTCCACTGGCTGCTCGGCGTCGCGGCCAAGTTGACATCCGATACAGGCAAGAAGCACGGCGCGGCGGATGCGATATCGTGGGCGCGGCGGGAGTTGGAGCGATTGCAGCAGCAGGTGATGTACCTTGAGGTTGATCGATCGTCGTTGTTGCGCAAAGTCAATGAGATGGTGCGCGAACATAAAGCGTCTACGGTTTGAGAGTGCGTCTTTGAGGTAGTTGTGCACAATGGGCGCGGAACCATATTGTAAAGGAGCGCTTTATGCAGTATCGGAGTGAGGCGTATTCTTGCCCTCTCGATGAGGCGAGGCAACATTGGATTGATTATCTCAATGATCACGACTCTATAGCCATTGAATTATGTGCTCAATTTACTGTGGATGCTATTAACGACGCGCTCCTTAAGAGGGTGGAGTCCGCGCCCACAGACGCACAACAACCGCAGCCCAAAATTTGCCCCTGCTTTATCGATGGTGCGGGGTGTGTTATCCAAGAAACAACCATGTTGTGCTACGGTAAGCCGTGCGTGCTCGAACGGGGCAAACTATCGGGCGTGCGGTGAACGTTGGGCGAAATTGTCAACGCTTGAGCATTATAGTTTTTGGGGGCTAAGATGTTGTATCGTACCATAGTTGCTGATCCGCCTTGGGAACAGGGCCTTACCGGTACGTGGCAACGTCGCCCGAATCGAGCAGGCGCGCTCCCATATCCAACTATGTCTCTCAGCGAAATTTGTGCCTTGGATGTAGCAAAGATGGCGGCGGACGATTGCCATTTGTGGCTTTGGACTACTAACCAGTATTTGCGAGCCGGGTTTGACGTAATGGCCGCATGGGGCTTCACGTACCTCGCGCCGATTCACTGGATCAAGCCGAGTGGCCTTGGCAACTGGTTTATCCATCGCACGCAGACTTGCCTTTTCGGGTATCGGCGCTCTTGCAAGTTCGAGGGTTCGCGCTATTTGCCGAATGTCATCGAGGCACCGGCGAGCGTCCATTCCGCCAAACCCGAAGAGACGTATCGCTATATCGAGAGTGTGTCCGCCGCCCCTCGTCTTGAAATGTTTGCGCGCCCCTGGACTCCGCTGTTCCCAAGTCGGATCGGGTGGCATGTGTGGGGTAACGAAGTACCGTGTGACGCGAGCATCGCCCCCAAAAAAGAACTGGTGGAGGCGTTGACAACAGCGCCCAACACGCAAAGGGACGAAATGCCCGCTGATGCTTTTGAAGGGGACTTGTAGGCGGGCACATCGCCCGTTTGCGAGCACGTTGGCTGCAATTTGTAAACCTTTGGAGATTATAGGGCGCTATGAACATCGACTGGCAAACACCAAAAACATTGTTCGCAAATTTGGAACGCGAGTTTCATTTCACATTAGACGTCTGTGCCCTCCCGTGGAACGCGCAATGCAAAGCCTTCTTTTCACCGGCTGATAATGGGCTTGCTCGCGATTGGTCGGGTGTCTGTTGGTGTAATCCGCCCTTTGACCGTAATCGAATATTGTGGGTGCGCAAGTGCTATGAGCAAGCCCATCGCGGCGTTCTATCGGTTGTTCTGTTGAATGCGAATGCCATGTGTGATACTGCGTGGTTTCACGGCTTTGCAATGCGCTCATCTGAAATTCGGTTCTTGCGTGGTCGCCCCAGCTTTGTGAATGCAGAGGGTCGCGAGACGAGTATGCGAACAATGCTTTTGGTCTTTAGACCGTACTGTAGTGGCCCTCCCGTAGTTTCAAGCGTAGATCGTACCGGCGCGCCTTACACTGTGGAAGGTTTACAAACAGCAGCCAACACACAAAGGGCAAAATGCCCGCAGTTGGCTATGGAGTTGGAATTATAGGCGGGCACTTCGCCCGTTTGTAAAACGTTGTGCGAAACTACAGTCGCTCGTTTGCATTATAGGAGGCGCAAAATGCCATGTAACAACACTTGTTTGATGGGTGAGATCTGCGGTGATCGGTATCTTGGCACTCTGCAACCGCCGTGCGCCTCCCATCTGGAGGGGGCCGCTCCTTCCGCATCCACCAACACAGGCAGCCCAAAATTGCCGACGTTGGAAGACGTGCGGAAGGGTATCGTGGCAGCCGGTGTCTGTTCGGAGATTGGTCTTGACATGAACTGCTTTGGTGTTGGCGTTGCAGCGGCTCACTCTATTATATGTCGGCAACTTCGGGCGGGTGCCTGAGCACGTTGGTTGCAATTTGTAAATCTTTTTGATTTATAGGTTGCGCCTAAGAAAGGAACATTATGCCCACTGTGAATATGTTTTACGATAAAAATGGTGTGTTGCGTAGTGGTTGGACTGGTAAGGAGATTCGGTGTGGTAAAATTCCACCGCCTCCTCCTCCTCCACCACCGCCGAAGAAGGCGCAACAGTACATTAAGGTAGATTTACAAACAATAACCAACACGTAAAGTATGTCATTTGCAAAGCCAAACGAACATACATTTACGAAACGTTGTGCGAAATAACGGTTGCTTTTTGAGTTATAATTTTCGCTTATGGGGGTGTGCGCTGATCCGGGTCGGGGTGAAGTTAGATAAGTGCACTAAGGAATGGATCTGGCCGTCCGGGGAGTGCATCCCACCATAAGCGAATACACTATGGAAGCAACCGTTACAACACACAACAGGCCAAGTGTCGCAATAGTCAAAGCACTACTGCGCACGTTGGCCGAAACGTTGTATGCAATGCTGGCCTGCTTGAAATACTGAGGCGGCGGCTAAGATTCATGCCAGTAGGCATGGGAAGACAAAAATGAGATTTGCAACAGTATGCAGCGGAATCGGAGCACCAGAGGTGGCATGGGCGCCAATGTACTGGACTCCTGTTTTTTGTTCCGAGATAGAACCTTTTCCGTGCGCCGTTCTGAATGTTCATCGCCCAGAGGTTCCAAATTACGGCGACATGAAAAAGTTTAAGGAGTGGCCCGATGCAACAGTTGAACTTATTTGCGCAGGAACACCTTGCCAGGCTTTCAGTGTCGCCGGATTGCGAAAGGGATTGGATGACCCTCGTGGCAACCTTACCCTCGTTTTCCTTGGCATCGTTCGGCGCTATAGCCCCAAGTGGGTGGTATGGGAGAACGTGCCCGGAGTCCTGTCGGATAAAACCGGAGCGTTTGGAGCCTTCCTTGGAGGGCTGGGGCAACTCGGGTATGGGTTCGCTTACAGAATTTTGGACGCTCAATACTTTGGAGTTCCCCAGCGCCGCCGTCGCGTCTTCGTTGTCGGATGTTTTGGAAGTTGGCAAAGTGCCGCAGCGGTACTTTTTGAGCGCCACAGCTTGCAAGGGCATACTCCGCCGAGCAGAAAAAAGGGGCAAAAGCCTGCCGGAACAATTAGCGCGCGCACTAAGGGCGGTGGTGGACTCGGAACCGACTTCGATTTAGATGGCGGCTTGATTGCCCACTCATTACGCGCCGAAGGGTTCGACGCATCGGAAGACGGCACCGGGCGTGGTACTCCGCTTGTCATGGCGCACGGCCAAGGCAACGCTGAGATAGTCAGGGACGGCTCGCCGTCCCTGACATGCAACCATGAGGCACCTATTGCGTTTGCAGAGAATCAGCGCGGGGAAATACGGGAAATGCTCGAAAGCCCCGCGTTATCATCTGGTGGTGGCAAGCCGGGAAGCGGATATCCAGCAATCTGTTTCAAGGGCGGTCAAGGCGCAAAATCAAGAGGGCTTGGTATCGGAATTGAAATAGCGCCCACCTTGCCGAGTTCTGATTCTGGAAGCAATCGGGCTCCGGTGGTTTCTTTGCAGTCGGTCAATTGTCCAAGGCAGAGGAAGCAAAACGGAATCGGCATTTCAGAAAGTGATGTAATGTACTCGTGCACGTCCAGGGATTTACACAGCATTCAGAGCGGAATGCAAGTTCGCCGACTCACGCCGAGAGAATGCGAACGGTTGCAGGGGTTCCCCGATGATTATACGCTGGTAAATCATCGCGGCAAACCGGCAGCAGATGGGCCACGATACAAAGCGCTGGGTAATTCGATGGCTGTTCCCGTTGTCCGGTGGATAGGCGAAAGAATCCAGGCAACCGGCACACTCGGTGCCGGAAGAGCCGCCGCAGGAGAAAGCGGAACAGGCCAGCACAGCATGCAACAGCGGTAGTTTGCAATAACCGCTTGACACGTAGTAAAAATCTCATAGGCGGTTACAGCAAACAGTACCGCAAACGTTATACGCAATTCGTCAACCGACCATATTAGGAGGCGGCGCTAATGCACGAGAGATTAGAGGTTATCCACCAGCATTACAAACCACATGGCGTCCGTGATTCAACCGGATTTCTATTTTTCTTTCCACAAGTTACGAAGTATCCCGGCCAAGAACGCCGGTATCGTGATGAAATATTCGAGCAGTTTGAATTGGCAGATTTTCTTGTCAACGCACTTCGGGGCCGCGCCGCTGAAAATCATGGAGCGGTTGACGAACAGCGTATAACAGGCCAAGCACAAAACTCGGCTGACAAGGGGTAAGGGTTTGTAGGCCGCGCTTCGTGCGTTGGCCAGAACGTTGCACGCAATAGGCCGCGAGAGCGCGATTGTAAAGGAGGCGGACAATGAACGTGTTTGGAATTTATAGGCGATTGTTCGCAAAGGACGACGGTATTCTCCACGAACTTTGGGACGATAAGCGCGCGGCTATCACCCGTAAAGATGCATTGTCAAGCGAACAATCGCAATACCATTGGTATATGTGTGAGTTACAGGTACGGTCCGCCTCCAAACGTGCGGAGTCGCGGCCTACAGTTCGCCCGAAGCGGGCCGTGCAACACATTACAAATGTCAAGGACTCAAAAGGGGCGATCATGTATCTGGGCGCACTCAACGGGACGGGCAAGAAAAGCAGGCAGGGCATAAGGCATGCACGGACGCACACCCGGGTCGATCACGACGTATGGCGCTCATACGAGGTCGAGAAGCAGCGCCTGCGCAGGCTGTCCATATCACCCGATGAGTACGAGTGCATGGTGCAAAAGATAGCGCGATCCCTTGGCGTTTGAACAAGTCGGCAATACTTGCCGGGTTGTATCACGAATGATACACTGATTTCATAAACGCTACTTAAGATTTAAGTTAATATGACATCACAGGAGGCCCGTGAACCGATTTTGAGCCTTTTGACCATGGGCAGGTTCGGTCGTAAATCATTGATCCTGGGGCATCTGGTGAGGTCTAGCAAGGTACTACCGGGGCAGGAATGTAAAGAGGTAGCCGAAGCTCGGTAGATTTTCGCAAAAATGAGAAATTACGAACCAGGTAGGAAAAAGGTAGCGATAACGCACCCATGAGTAGCAAAAACGCAACCATTCTCGAGAAGATCGACCCGGAGTCATGCCCGACGAAATCGCTCTCAATGCTGCTCGGGGTGACTACTCAGGCGATCGACAAGTGGCGGGAGGAGGGTTGCCCACACCAGGCGCCCCGCGGACGGCGACGGCAGTTTCATTTTTCGGTCCCTGGGGTCTGGTCATGGCACCGGGCCCGGCTCAAGGACTTGTATCAGGACCAGGCGGCCGACGCCAAACATGCGGAGGAGACGCAACGACTTAAGAACCAGAATTCACTGCTCGAAGTGCGGATCCAGAAGGCGCGCGACGAGACGATCGACCGGCACACCGTGGAACAGGTTGCCAAAGAACAGGCGATCGCGCTGCGCACGTTCTGGACTGACGCATGGAAGCGAAACATCAACGCGCTTCTGACGGCCATGGGCTCGGCGCCGGAGAACGCCGGCAGAGTCTTGGACGTGGTTGACGGATTCGTCAAGGAAGCGCTCGAAGCGTTTGTTGAAGGATCACGCCCGATAACGCCGCACACAGAACTGGACGCGGGAGAGACAGGTGAGCCAATCAAAACCGAGTAGCTGGAAATTCGAGAAATCCGGATTCCCGGTCTACTCGAAGGACCATTCGGAATCGTTCAGGGTTCCCGATCGCCCGCGGATATCCGAATGGGCGGAGCGTGACTTTCGGATGTCAAGCGCCTATGCGGTGCAGGGCCGCCTCAAGTTGTTCCCCTGGCAACGGGAACCGCTCGACGCGATCGCCATCTACGACGAGGTATTTCTCGTCGGCCCCGTCCAGACCGGGAAATCCCTTCTTGCCGAGGTGATAGCCGCGTGGTTCATGGCGTTCGAGACGCTCAACATGATGTTCTGCTATGCCAAGAAGGAGACCATCGCCGATGTGTTCGACGAACGCATCAAGCCACTTATCAAAGGCATTCCGTGCATCCGGAAGTTCTGGGACGGCGACGATTCAAAACTCACAAAGCGTCGCCTGAAGCTCTCCCATATCACCATCCGTATCGCAAGCGCCAACGTGCGCAGCGACCTGGCATCCTACAACGCCGGGTTCATTTACGGATCAGAATTGGCGAAATGGCAGAACAAGAATTTTGATCCGGTGAAGATGCTTTTCGGACGGCAGCAGGCATCCCGGATGCTCGGGCGCAAGGTCAAGGCTGTCTTCGAGACAAGTCCTATCGAGGAGGGTGATAAATCATTCACCGAGACGCACCGATCGGGGGTCCTGTTTCTCACCCCGCATTACCCATGTCCACACTGCTTGGAATGGATCGAATATTCCGACGCGCAAATCAAGGAACTCCCGAACGCGGAAGGAAAGTACGATCACGACGCAAACCGGATTCGCTTGGACAAGGCCGCGCGCTTTGAGTGTCCGAAATGTAAAGCGACCATCACGGAGACCGAACGGCTGGCGATCAACGATCGCGTTACCTGGTTGGCAAAAGGCGAATCCTACTCCGAGGGAATCATCCGGGGTCGGACGCGCGCCACCCGCGTTGTCTACAACTGGAACCGCCTCGTTGACACATCATACTCATCCGCCGAATGCCTGGCCCGATACTTCGAGGCGCTGCATTCCCCGGACCCGAACGCCCTGGCGACCTACCAAAATGAGGACATGGCGCGGTGGATCCGCGTCTTCTCGCAGCGCGGGCAGGAATCGTGGCTCAAGAGCAAGACGCAGAAATACCTCCAATACGGCCCGGACGCCTACGTTCCCGACGCGGTGACGCTTCTTCTCTGCGGGGTTGACACCCAAGACGACGGTTTTTATTTCATCGTCCGCGGCTTTGGCAAGGGAATGGAATCATGGCTTGTCCGGTGCGAGTTCGTCGCGTGTGACATGAACA
>Ga0315291_10001166_pt1 | contig 35115 bp, 32 predicted proteins | sample YL17G12_20_MG_FD_203070 | JGI IMG/M metagenome (GOLD analysis project Ga0315291, IMG submission 203070) | Sediment microbial communities from Yellowstone Lake, YNP, Wyoming, USA - YL17G12_20 | ecosystem: Environmental > Aquatic > Freshwater > Lake > Sediment | place: USA: Wyoming | collected...
GCGCGTCATCTACGTGGACGGCAAGCCGCGGCGGGTGAGCATCTGCACCCGCTGCCTCAGAACCCAGATGAAGACGGCCGTGTAGGCGTCTGACAACGGATAGGGAACGGACAAACGGATGGCCGTCTCTGTAAGGGGGCGGCCATCTTGCGCCTGTCAGGGTCGTACGGGCGGAGCTTTCCCGCCGAAGGCGGGTCTACCTGTGGCGCAAGCTCCGTCCTTACGGCCAGGATTGCCGCGTCTTTGGTCTATACCGTGAGGCCGGCCCTGACCAGGCTCTGGCGCAGGGCCTGCATGTTCTCTGCCACCGAGGCGCGGTCGTTGAAAACGGCCGAGCCGGCGACCAGCACGCGCGCTCCCGCCTCCACGCAGCGGGGAGCCGTCTCCACGTTCACCCCGCCGTCCACCTCGACATCCGCTCCCAGGGCGCGCTCGTCGAGCATGGCGCGGAGGCGGCGCATCTTGCTGAGGGTGTTGGGAATGAACGTCTGGCCTCCCCAGCCGGGGTTGACCCCCATCACCACCACCTGATCGACCTCGTCCAGCACCTCCTCGATGGCCGAGAGCGGCGTCGCCGGATTCAGGCAGACGCCGGCCCGGCAGCCCAGGTCGCGGACCTGCTGTAGCACGCGGTGCAGGTGCGGACAGACCTCGACCTGGACGCTCAGGATCGTGGCGCCCGCCTCGGCGAAGGCCTCCAGTTGGCGCTCGGGCCGCTCCACCATCAGGTGCACATCCAGAGGAAGGCTGGTCAGGCGGCGGACGGCCGCCACCACCAGCGACCCGAAGGTGATCGGGGGCACGAAGTGCCCGTCCATCACGTCCAGGTGCAGGTAGTCGGCGCCGGCGGCCTCGGCGGCCCGCACCTCATCGCCCAGGCGCGAGAAGTCGGCTGTGAGGAACGAGGGGGCGATCTTGATGGGGTTAGGCATGTCTGCTCTCGGCCTCCAGCCTCCGGCGCGCCCTGCGTAAGGCGGCCCGCACGCGACGGGGCGCCGTGCCGCCGGGCACGTCGCGGGCGGCCAGGGCGGCCCGCACGTCCAGCTTCAGCACGTCCGCCTCGAACCGGTTCGAGAAGCGGCGGTACTCGGCCGGGGACAGCTCCGAGAAGGCCTTGCCCCGGCCCTCAGCATATCTTACCAGCTTGCCGACGGCGGCGTGAGCCTGGCGGAAGGGGACGCCCTTGCGCACCAGGTAGTCGGCCAGGTCGGTGGCCAGAGCGTAGCCTGCCGTGGCCGCGGCCACCGCCCGCTCGCCGTCGATGCGGAGGGCGGGCAGCATGCGGGCGAAGACCTCCAGGGTAGAGAGGAGGGTGTCCTCGGCCTCGAAGAAGGCCTGCTTGTCCTCTTGGAGGTCGCGGTTGTAGGCCAGCGGCAGGCCCTTGAGCATCGTCAGCACGCTCAGCAGGTGGCCGTAGACGCGGCCGACGCGGGCCCGCGCCAGCTCCGCCACGTCCGGGTTCTTCTTCTGGGGCATGATGCTGGAGCCGGTGGCGAAGGCGTCGGGCAGGATGAGGAAGCCGAACTCGGCGCTGGACCAGAGGACGATCTCCTCGGCCAGGCGCGACATGTGCATCATGCAAGTGGCGGCGGCGGCCAGGAACTCGACCGCGAAGTCTCGGTCGGAGACGGCGTCGACGCTGTTCTCGCTGACGCGGGCGAAGCCCAGCTCGCGGGCGACGGCCGCGCGGTCGATGGGGTAGGGCACGCCGGCCAGGGCGCCGCTCCCCAGGGGGAGGACATCGGTACGCGCGAGGCAGTCGGCGAAGCGGGCGGCGTCGCGGTCCAGCATCTCGAAGTAGGCGAGCAGGTGGTGGGCCAGCAGGAGGGGCTGGGCCCGCTGGAGGTGGGTGTAGCCGGGGATGACCACGTCGCGGTTCGCCTCCGCCAGGTCGAGGAGGGCGCCCTGGAGGCGGCGCAGCGCCGTCAGGGTGCGCGTGATGGCCTCCTTGGCGTAGAGGCGCAGGTCGGTGACCACCTGGTCGTTGCGCGAGCGAGCGGTGTGAAGGCGGCCGGCCGCCTCGCCGACCTTCTCCGCCAGGCGGGCCTCGATGTTCATGTGTACGTCTTCCAGCTCCCGCCGCCAGGGGAAGCGGCCCTCCTCGATCTCGGAGCGGATCTCCTCCAGCCCGCGCACGATGGCCTCGGCGTCGTCCTGGGGGATGATGCCCTGGCGGGCCAGCATGCGGGCGTGGGCGATGGATCCGGCGATGTCCTGCCGGTAGAGGCGGCGGTCAACGTCGATGGAGGCGGTGTAGGCCTCGACCGCCTCGTCGGTAGGCGCGTCGAAGCGTCCCGCCCACGGTTTGGCGGGCCCGCCCGCAGCGGCGGGCCGGCGAGGGCGCCTGGGGGTGCGAGCTCCTCTCACCATGCCATGCCTCTCAGCCGAAGATGGGGATCCCGGGCAGCTCGCCCAGGGTCTCGATGGTGTAGTCGGGGACGACCACGACGGGCCCCTGGCCGTTGGGCAGGGTCAGGGGTCTCTCCTCGTCGTCATCCGAGGAGTGGTTGCGCTTCCAGACGGCGGTCATGCCCAGGACCTGGGCGCCGGCCACGTCGGCGCGCAGGGAGTCGCCCACCATGGCGGCCTCCTCGGGCGCCACGGCCAGGGCCTCCAGAGCGTGCTGGAAGATAGCGGCGTGCGGCTTCATGTAGCCCACGTCGCAGGAAATAGAGAGCACTTCGAAGTAGTCCAGGAGGCCGTAGTGGTCGAGCTCCCGGCGGAAGGGCTCGCCGCCCAGGGCGCGGTTGGTGACGGAGCCGACGCGGTATCCGCGCTCCCGGAGCCATTGCAGGGTGGGGATGACGTCCGGGAAGAGCGTGCGGCCCAGGAAGACGCCGCCCAGATTCCAGGTGTGCCAGAGGTCGATGCCCTGCTCCTCGCTGATGGCGAGCCCCTTGGCGGCGGCCGCCTCTCGGGCGATGGTCGGGAAGTGGGGGCTGATGCAGTCGCCGTTGTAGGCCTCGTCAACGGCCCTCTCGACGGCGATGCGGATGTCGCGGCCCAGGAAGAAGAGATCGCCCTCCGGGTTCACGCCCCAGGTGCGCAGGAGGTCGGAGATGCGGCGCACCGTCTCGCCGCGGATGAGGTCGATGGGTGGCATCTGCGGGAAGTGCCAGAGGGTATCGCCGAGGTCAAAGAAAACGGCGCGGATGGTCATTGGTAAAGCTCCAGGGGGTCCAGACGCTTGATCTCCGTTATCTCATCGAAAGCGCGGTCGGCGCTGATAATGGCTTCGAGGCCATGGTTCAGGACGACGGCGGCATGGATGGCGTCGCGGGCCGACAGACCCGTGTAGTGTTCCAGCAGTGTACGGGCACCTATGATGTCTTCTCTCTCGATCGAAATGGGTGCCGGGAAAGTGAGCAGAAGGTCATCGAAGGTAGAGAGACCGCGCTTGCGTTCGCCGCGCAGCGAGTAGGCGTGGAGCACCTCCTGAAACACTTCAACATCTACATTGGCCTGTAGCACTCCCCGGGCCGCGTCTACGAGGATCTGGAGGCACGGCCTCTTGTATGGATGCGGACGGCCTGTGGCGTAGAAGACGATGTTGGCGTCAACCAGCATCAAGGCCGCTAACCTTCGCCTTGATGATCTGCTCCTTCAGCTTCTCCCAGGGCGGCCAGTCTATCTGCTGCGACGTCAACCTTCTCACGGCAGCGAGTTTCTGTCGCCGAGTTGGTTGCAGGAACTGCCTCTCCACTGCCTGGCGGACAAGAGCACCGACGGACTTCTCTCTGCGTCGCGCCTCGCGCTCCAGCTCGGCGTATTGCTTGGGGTCGAAGAGGACCTCTACTCGTTTCGACAGCATCAGAGGATGCTCCTGATATCCGTATGCCTACGGATATCATACGCGAACCGACTGGTGGGGTCAAATGAGCCCGCACTCCCGGAGCAGGCGGCGCTCGGCGCCGCGCTCGCGGAAGATCTGGGAGGTGAGGAACAGCACCGGGTCGACGCGGCCGCGCTCCCGCAGGCACTCGTCAATGAGCCGGCGGCCCGCCAGCGAGAGGATGGCTTCCCGCTCCTGCTGCGTCAGCTCCCGCATCCCCATCTCCCGGGCCAGGATGCTCTCGATCTGGGCCGTGATGCGGACCTCCACCCGTAGGGGTTCTCTCCCCTCTTTGACGACGGCGAAGTGGGCGGCGTCGCACTCGGCGCTCTCCCGGGCGCAGCCCTCGAAGCGAACAGACGAACTCGAAACGTCCTCAGGCATGGGGCGCTCTTCCGGCGGAGGCTACTCCCCGGGTGGGGCCGAGCCCTCAGCCCCGCTATTCTTCACCCTCGGCCTGCGGCGTGGCGATGCGCAGGGGCTCGCCGGGCTCGGCCAGGAGTTGGGCCCGCGCCTGCACTTGCACCGGCAGCCCCCAGATCTTGATGAAGCCGACGGCGGCGCTCTGGTCGTACTGGTCGCCTGCGTCGTAAGTGGCCAGGGCGAAGTCGTAGAGGCTCTTGGGGGAGCGCCGCCCCACCGGCATGGCCTGGCCCTTGTGCAGGCGCATCCGTATCGTGCCCGTCACGTGGCGCTGGGTGCTCTGGACATAGGAGGCCAGGTCCTGATGGTGGGCGGTGAACCAGAGGCCGTTGTAGATGAGGTCGGCGTACTCGCCGGCCAGGCGGGCCTTCAGGCTGCGCTGCGCCTTGGAGAGGGTCATCTGCTCCAGGGCCTCATGGGCGCGAAGGAGGGTGACAGCGGCCGGCGCCTCGTAGATCTCCCGCGACTTGATGCCCACCAGCCGGTCCTCCAGGTGGTCGATGCGCCCGACGCCGTGCTCGCCGGCCCACTCGTGGAGGCGTTCGATGAGGGCGACGCCGTCCATCTCGTGTCCGTCGAGGGCGACGGGGATGCCCCGTTCGAAGCCGATCTCGACATAACGTGGGTTATCGGGGGCTTTGGCCACCGGGCGCGTCCAGACGAAGATCTCCTCCGGCGGCTCCTGCCAGGGGTCCTCGAGGACGCCGCACTCGATGCTGCGCCCCCAGAGGTTCTCGTCGATGGAGTAGGGGCTCTCCTTGGTGACGGGGACCGGGATGTTGTAGCGCTCGGCGTAGGCGATCTCCTCTTCGCGGGTCAAGCCCCACTCGCGCACCGGCGCCACGATCTTAAGGTCGGGGGCCAGGGCCTGGGTGCTGACGTCGAAGCGCACCTGATCGTTGCCCTTGCCGGTGGAGCCGTGGGCGACGGCGGTGGCCCCTTCCTCGCGGGCCACGTCCACCATGAGCTTGGCGATGAGGGGCCGCGCCAGGGCGGTCGCCAGGGGATACTGGCCCTGGTAGAGGGCGCCGGCGGCCAGGGCCGGGAAAACGAAGTAGCGCACGAAGAGGTCGCGCCCGTCGCGGACCACGGCCTTGATCGCGCCGGTGGCCTCGGCGCGCTTCAGCACCTGGGGGATGTCGCGCTCCTGCCCCACATCAATCGTGAGGGCGATGACATCGTAGCCGCGCTCCTCCTTCAGCCAGCGAATGGCTACGGAGGTATCGAGGCCGCCGGAGTAGGCGAGGACGACTTTCTCAGCCATGGGGTGATCTCCTTGGAGTGCTGGTCATACTGTAGCGGGCGGGCAGGGTACGACCCTAGCCGTATTTCGCCAGAGCCCGCTCCACTATCGCTGCCGCCCGGTCGATCTCCTCTTCGCTCACCGTGAGGGGCGGGCAGAGGCGGAGGGACGTGGGGCGCACGTTATTGGCGATTAGGCCCTCGGCCAGGCAGGCCAGGGCCACCTCCTCCGCTATCTCCTGGTCGAACTCTATGGCCTGGAGGAGGCCCTTACCCCGCACCTCGGTGACGAAGGAGAAGCGGTCCTCCAGGCCCCGAAGCTTCCGCTCCAGGTAGCGCCCCCTCTCCGCCGCCTGGGCCGGCAGGTCGTTGTCAATGATGTACTTGCAGACGGCGTAGGCAGCGTGCGTCATGAGGGGGTTGCCGCCGAAGGTGCTGCCGTGGTCGCCGGGGGTGAAGACGGAACAGTGCTCCTTGGCCAGCAGGGCCCCGATGGGCACGCCGGAGCCCATCCCTTTGGCCAGGGTCATGATGTCGGGCTCGACGCCGTAGAGCTGGTAGCCGAAGAGCGTCCCCAACCGCCCGATGCCGGTCTGTACCTCGTCCAAAATCAGTAGGATGCCCTGCTCGTCGCACCAGCGGCGGACGCGACGCAGGTAGTCGTCATCGGGGACGTTGACGCCGCCCTCTCCCTGCACTGGCTCCAGCATGACGGCCACCGTCTTGTCGGTTGTCGCTCTCTCGATGGCCTCCACGTCGTTGAACGGGACGTGCACGAACCCCTCCGGCAGGGGAGTGAAGGGCGCCTTGTACTTCTCGGTGCCGGTGGCGGTGACAGCCGCCAGGGTGCGGCCGTGGAAGGCGTTGAGCGCGCAGATGATCTCGTAGGCGCCGTCGCGGCGCTCCTTCCCCCACTTGCGCGCCAGCTTGATGGCGCCCTCGTTGGCCTCGGCGCCGCTGTTGCAGAAGAAGACGCGGTCGAGGCAGCTATTCTCCACCAGGAGCTGCGCCAGCTTCATCTGGGGCATGGAAGGGATAGTCCCCGTTACGTGGATCAGCTTCTTCGCCTGCTCGCTGAGGGCCTTCACCAGCACGGGGTGGCAGTGACCCAGGCTGACCGTGGAAGGCCCGCTAAAGAAGTCCAGGTACTCTTTGCCGTCCTCGTCCCAGAGGCGAGTGCCCTGACCATGCACCACCATCAGGGGCAGGCGCTTGGCCGTGGTCATGAGGTATCTGGCCTCTAACTGGCGCCAGTCGGTCGTGGTGTCAGGCACGAGAGTCTCCCAGCGTGTTCGTCCCGGGACTGAGGGGGTAGGGGAACCTAAATCCTAAGCCACTATAAACCAGCGCAGGCTTTGTGTCACGGCGAGAAGGCGAGGTCCGCCGCGGTCCAGACTGTTTCAGAGTCTTGTTAGGCGATGACGGTGCCCGCGCCCCGGCCCTCCAGGGCGTCGCGCAGGGCGTGGGGCCGGCGCCCGTCCAAGATGACTGCGCGTATGCCGGCGGCGGCGGCGGCCCGGGCGGCCTCTACCTTGGGGATCATGCCGCCGGTCACCGTCCCCGCCTCCAGCAGTCGCTCCGCCTCCACGGGCGAGAGGCGCTCCAGCACGTGGCCCTGGCTGTCGAGCACGCCGGCGACGTCGGTGAGGAAGGCGAGGGCGGCGGCTCCCAGGTGGCGCGCCATCTCGCCGGCCACGGTGTCGGCGTTGACGTTCAGCAGCTGCTTGGTGACGGCTCCCTCTTGCTCCTCGATGGCTATTGAGGCGACCACCGGGAGGCAGCCGTCCTTGAGCAGCGTCTCCAGGAGCGTCCGGTCGACGGCGGTGATCTCCCCCACAAAGCCCAGCTCGGGCCGGGCGCGACGGGCCCTGAGGAGGGCGCCGTCGGCGCCGGAGAGCCCTACGGCGCGGGCGCCCAGGGCGTTGAGCTGCGCCACGAGCTGCTTGTTCACCAGCCCGGCCAGGACCGACACCACCACCTCGAGGGCCTCGGCCTCGGTGACGCGGAGGCCGTCCAGGAAGCGGGCCTGCACCCCATGAGTCTGGAGCCAGCGGCTCACCAGGTCGCCGCCGCCGTGGACCACCACCAGGTGGCGGCCCTCGCGGTGCAGGAAGGCCACGTCCTCCAGGGTGGTGTCGTGGCTGCCGAGGGTGCTGCCGCCGATCTTAACGACGGTGATCCCGTCTGTCATGGCGCCTCTCAGGTCGTGTACTCGGCGTTGATGCGCACGTATTCCGGAGTCAGGTCACAGCCCCAGGCGGTGGCAGCGCCTGCCCCCAGGCCCAGGTCCAGGCGAATGTTCACCTCGGGGGCGGCCAGGGCCTCCCGCAGAGCTGGCTCGTCGAAGGGCTCCGGGAGCCCCCCGGCGAAGACGCGCACTCCTTGGAGGTAGAGCCGGCAGGCTTCCTCGTGCACCTGGGCGCCGCTGTAGCCGGCGGCGGTGAGGATCCGTCCCCAGTTGGGGTCGCAGCCGTAGATAGCCGTCTTCACGAGGAGCGACCCGGCGACCGTCCGCGCCGCTCGACGGGCGTCGGCCTCGTCGGCGGCGCCCTCGACGCGCACCTCGATGAGCTTGCTGGCTCCCTCGGCGTCGCGGGCCAGCTCGCGGGCGAGGTGGGTGCACACCCGGGCGAGAGCCGCCTCGACGAGGGGCGCCGCGCGGTGACCCGCTCCGATCGGCTCGTCGCCGGGGCCGGCCGCGGCGCCGTTGGCCAGGGCGAGCACCATGTCGTTCGGGCTGGTGTCGCCGTCGATGGTCATCATGTTGAAGGATGCGTCTGCGGCGCGGCGCAGGCTCTCGCGCAGGAACTGCGGCTGTACGGGGGCGTCGGTGGTGAGGAAGACGAGCATGGTGGCCACCTGCGGGTGGATCATGCCTGACCCCTTGGCGCAGCCTCCCACCAGGTAGCGGTGGTTGTCGTAGGAGAGGGAGGCAGCGATCGACTTGGGGACAGTGTCCGTGGTCATGATGGCGCGGGCGAAGTCCGGCCCGCCGTCGCGGCTGGGCCGCAGGCCCGCCAGGGCGGAGCGGATGCGCTCCATGGGCAGGAACCAGCCGATGACGCCGGTGCTGGACACCACCACCTCCCGCGGCGCGAGCGAGAGCTTCTCGGCGGCCAGCCGCGCCATCTCCTCGGCGTCGCCCAGGCCCCTTTCGCCGGTGCTGGCGTTGGCGCAGCCGCTGTTGACGATGACGGCGCGGGCGCGGCCGTCGGCCAGGTGACGCTCCGAGACCACGATGGGCGCCGCGCGCACGCGGTTGACGGTGAAGAGGGCGGCGGCGGCGCAGGGCTGGAGCGAGTAGAGGAGGCCCAGGTCCAGCTTGTCGGGCGGCGACTCGCGGATGGCAGCCCGGGCCGCCCCGGCGAGGAACCCCAGGGGGCTGGTGACACCGCCCTCCAATAGAGAAATGGCTTCACCGGGGTCGTCTAGGTGGGAAGGTTGTTCCATGTGAGAAACGCGCGTCCTTGGCGCCTGCCCGCCGTCAGGCGGGGAAAGCCGTGGGGCCGCGGTTGGGGCTCTGCTGCAAAGCCTTTTGCGGCAGCCCTGTCATTGCTTCGAAAATGCGGTTGTCCTTGACCTTAGGTCCTTCGACAAGCTCAGGATGCCACATGCCCTGCCCTTCCCGCCGCCAGCCCATTCAGCACCCTGAGCCTGTCGAAGGGCGCCCAGATATTTCGTCCATGGTGGTGCCGGTGCGAACCGGCATGAACGATCCTGAGCGCAGCTAAGAAGAATCTGATCCGCACAGGCCCTTCGCTTCGCTCAGGGCGACAGAACAGAAGGGTTTCGCAACAAACCACTATGGGTAGACCGCCAGCTCCTCGAGGCCGGTGGTCTCGGGGAGGCCGAGCATCAGGTTCATGTCCTGGACGGCCTGGCCGGCGGCGCCCTTCACCAGGTTGTCCAGGCAGCTCACGACCACCAGCCGTCCGGTGCGCATGTCGACGGTGGGGTAGAGCAGGCAGTAGTTGTTCCCCCAGGTGTGCTTGGTCTGCGGCGGCGAGTCCACGACCCGTATGAAGGGCTCGTCGCGGTAGAAGTCGCGGTAGATCTCGCAGACCTCGGACCGGGCGCGGTTCCCCGGCGAGAGGCGTCCCGCCGCCAGCGGCGCGTAGCAGGTGCTCAGGATGCCCCGGGTCATCGGTATGAGGTGGGGCACGAAGGTGATGCGGGACACCGGCGCGTCGCACAGGCGAGAGAGCTCCTGCACTATCTCCGCCAGGTGCCGGTGGCCCTCCAGCCCATACGCCGAGACGCTCTCGTTGGCCTCGGCGTAGTGGTAGGTGAGGCCCAGGGTGCGGCCGGCGCCCGAGATGCCCGACTTGCTGTCGATGATGATGTCGGGCTCGATGAGGCCCGCCCTCAGGGCCGGCGCCAGGGCCGGGATGGCGCTGGACGGGTAGCAGCCGGGTACGGCCACCAGGCGCGCCCTGGCTATTTCCTCCCGGTGCAGCTCGGGCATGCCGTAGACGGCGTCGAGGAGCAGGTGCGGCGCCGGGTGCTTGCGGCCGTACCAGGCCTCGTAGTCGTCCACGTCGCGCAGGCGGAAGTCGGCGCTCATGTCGAGGACGGGCAGGCCGGCCTCGATGAGAGGCACCAGGGCCGGGGCGCTGGCGCCGTGGGGGAGGGCCGAGAACGCCACGTCCACCGAGTCCAGCTCTTCGCCAATGGTGAGGTCGAGGAGCGCCAGGTGGGGGAAGACCTCGCCCAGGGGCTTGCCCGCCGCCGAGCGGCCCGTGACCGAGGAGAGGCGCACCTCCGGGTGGCGCCAGAGGAGGCGGGCCAGCTCAGCGCCGGCGTAGCCGGTAACGTTGATGATGCCTGCGCGCTTCATGGATGAGGAGAGTATACGAGGGGCGCTCCCGCCAGGCAAGGCGAGCACCTGCGGGGTGACTGGTGGGTCATTGGTGGGCGAATTCCTCACCACCATTTGAGTTGCCACAGATTCACACAGATAGAACACAGATTAGCAGACTACCAGCCCAAGCCAGACGTAGGGACGGAGCTTTAGCTCCGTCCTCAAGGCAGCCGGAGGAGGCGGACGGAGCTTGCGCCAGAGGCGCATCCGCCTCCGGCGGAGAAGCTCCGTCCTTACTACCAGGCCGGTCTGTGCCTGTCTGTGGCCTATGGTCTATTTCGTTGATGGCGGCCCGATAACGGGGTCGGCGGTGGCCGGGTAGAACAGGGGCGCCGAGGGGCAGCCGTGGCGGAGGGCACAGGAGGGGCAGCGCGGCCGCTGCGCCAGGCAGGTGCGGCGTCCGTGCTCTATCAGCGCGATGTGGAAGGGGTAGACCTCCTCCGGCTCCAGGCGCGCCTCCAGCAGCTCGTGGGCCTTCTCGGCGCTGGCCTTAGGCGGCACCAGGCCGAGACGCCGGGCCACGCGGTAGACGTGGGTATCGACGGGCAGGGCGGGCCGGCCCAGGGAGAAGAGGAGCACGCAGGCCGCGGTCTTGGGCCCGACGCCGGGCAGGCTGCGCAGCCAGGCGCGGGCCTCCTCCAGCGGCAGGCCGGCCAGGAAGGAGAGGTCGAAGGAGTCGCGGCGACGCCAGACCTCAGCCAGGAGGGCCTGGATGCGCGACGCCTTGGTGGGGGCGAGGCCGCCGGGCCGGATGGCCTCCTCCAGGCGTCGGACGTCGGCGTTCATGACGGCCTGCCAGTCGGGGAAGGCGTCCAGCAGGCGGGCGAAGGCGCGCCCCGAGTTGGTGTCGGACGTGTTCTGGGAGAGGACGGTGAGCACCAGCTCCGCCGTCGGGTCGAGGCGGCGCCGCGGCCGCGGCCGTCCGTACTCCCGCGACAGGAGGCCGATGATCTGGCGGGGCGTCATCTGGGTGACCAATGCGCGTCCCTCATCCCGTTGATTATCACCCTCATGTCTACGATACACGATGGGGGCGGGCTGGCTAGTGCTGGGTAGGGCCCAGGCGGGCCGGGATGTTACATCGAAAGGGGATGGGAAGGGAACGCCCACCGAAACGAGACCCCCGGCCGAATTCGGCCGGGGGCTGAAGCGACTACAGTGTCGATGCCTTTGATTCGACTACTCGCTTCTCCGACGCCCTCGCTTCGAAGCTGCAGGCTTCTTCTCTTTCCAGACCTCGGAGGCATCTACGCTCAGTGGCCCCGGCTGGTCCACCTTCTGAATGCCCACCTCCGTCAGCATCGCGATGACGCCCGGCCCGGCAGGGCCCCCCGGTTCGCCTTCAGGCGGGGCAATGTTGGTGACGACGTGGGCAAACTTGGTCCAGATCATCCAGAGACCGCTTCGAATCCCTTGGTCTCGAAGCATGAGGGTAGTTAATTCCTTGAGATCATACTTGATTTGACCCACCTCAGGCATCTTGCCTCACCTTCCTCTTTCCAGTCTTCGTGACGTTCACGATGTCCCGCAAGTTCGCTTCCGCCGGCCACGGGATTGTGCCAGGCGCGTTCAAGGTGGTGTCTATACTCTTGGGCTCGGCAAGAGCGGCCCTCACGACCTGTGAGGCAGCCGGGGCCGCAGTGCGGACTCCCCCTGACTGGATATAGAATGCTCCGGAGACGCCGACCGAGATTCGCTCGGCCACCTTGTCCGCTATCTGATCGGACAGCCTCTCCGCCAGATTCTCTCCGGTCACCTGTGCGGCAATGGCCTTTGCCAACCACTGGTTGAGACTGATCCCCTCCTGAATAGCCCTTAGAGCGGCGGCGCGATGCAACTCCGTCGATATCCGCAGCGGGAAGTGACCACCGTATTCTCTATCCCCTACCGGCTCGGGAATAAGTTGATTGTGCTCTATGGCCGTGGCGATCCAGCCCTCCATTGCTTCCTGAAGGTTGCGATACGCCTCCTCTGGAGTGTCACCATCGCTAATACACCCAGGAAGCTCCAAGACCTCGGCCACAAAGCCGCCCTCCTCAGTGTCCGGGATCAGCATGCGTATGTACGGGGCATTCAAGTATGTAGCCACGTCTCTAGTCCGGGGCCTCATCTCGTCTCTCCTCCTGAGATTCACTCCTCGCACTCCTCAAGCTCTAGCGAGGATTCTATGAACGCAAGGATTCGCAGCGCAGTGTTCCCCTTGAGCTTGCGCCTTGGAATCGACAGGTTACCCAAGAATCCCTGCTTGGTGTAGATGGCATGATTCCCCTGGTTACGGTCCAAACACCAACCCGCATCCTCCGCGACCTCCTCCAAATCGCGGAATGTCAGGTTATGACGGCGCTGGCGAAGGGCTTGTATCCTGCTCCAGACGTCCTTGCCTCTCATGACACCTTGATATCATATATGATATCGCCCGTCAACCCCCTATTGACAAGTATCGGCAACCGAGGCCAGAATCTGCAATCGAGGTGTGCTGGTCTCAGCGCAGTGTGTATACTTTACGTTGCCACGGCGCGCTAACCGCGCGGAATCTAGCTTGAAGGGGGGTGATGGGCATGACGCGGGAACAGGTTCGCCTGACCAAGCTCGCTTCCTGCGCCGGTTGAGCCGGCAAAGCGGGTCTTAGCACCCTGGCGCAAGTTGTGCGCCCCCTCGCCGAGTCCTTCCGTCCCGCGGACCACCCTAACCTCCTGGTGGGCCTCGCCGGGCCCGACGACGCCGCCGTTTGGCGCATCAACGACGACGTGGCCGTGGTCCAGACGCTGGACTTCTTCCCGCCCGTGGTGGACGACCCCTACGTCTTCGGGGCCGTGGCCGCCGCCAACGCCATGAGCGACGTCTACGCCATGGGTGGTGAGGTAGTGCTGGCCCTCAACATCGTCGCCTTCCCCGAGGACCTGCCGGCGTCGATGCTGGTGGAGATCCTGCGTGGCGGCGCCGATAAGGTGGCGGAGGGCGGCGGCGTTGTGGCCGGCGGCCACACCCTCTACGACAAGGAGCCCAAGTACGGGCTCTCCGTCATGGGGATCGTGCACCCTCAGGGCATCTTCACCAGGGGCGGCGCCCGCCCCGGCGATGCCCTCCTGTTGACCAAGGCCCTGGGCACCGGCATCATCCTGACGGCGGCGCGGGAGGAGAAGATAGAGCCCGAACACCTGGAGGCGGCGGTGCAGAGCATGTTGCTCCTCAACCGCCACCCGTCGCACCTGGCGCGGGAGGCGGGAGCCCACGCCGTCACCGACGTGACCGGCTTCGGGCTGCTGGGCCACGCCGGCGAGCTGGCGAAGCTGAGCGGAGTGGGCCTCGTCCTGCGTGCGGGCGCTGTCCCCATCCTGCCCGGCGCCCTCGAGTACGCGCGGCGCGGTTTCCTGACCGGAGGAGGCAGCCGCAACCGGGAGGCGCTGGCCGAGGCGGTGCGGGTCGATCCGGACGTGCCTGCTGAGGTAGAGGACCTTCTCTATGACCCGCAAACCTCGGGCGGGCTGCTGATGGCCGTTCCGAAGGGCCGGGCCTCCTGGCTGGAGAGCCGCCTGAAAGAGGACGGCTTCTCCTGCTGGCGCATCGGCCACGTCGAGGAGGGGGAAGGCATAACCGTACGGCCCTAAGGCAGGGCGGGCCCGACTTCCCTATCGCGCATTGCAGCCCTTATACTCAAGAACTTGAAGGCCCGGTGTTCACAGCTTACAGGGAGGTCTTGCTGTGAGGAGAGCATGGTTCGGGCTGCTGGCGATGCTCGTGGGTGCCCTGGCGCTGGCGGCCGCCTGCGGTGGCGGCGGCGAGAAAGCCGCGCCCACGCCGGCAACCCTGCCGCAGGCCGATGAGGTCCTTCCCAAGGTCGTGGAGCGGGTCGCAGCGCTGAAGTCGTTTCACTTCCGCCTGGAGCACGAGAACGGCCTCTCGCCTATACCCTTCGACCTGAAGCTGAAGACCGCCGAGGGCGACGTCCAGGTGCCCGACCGCATGCAGGCGAAGCTGGAGGCGGATGTGGCGGGCGCCCTCCTGCGGGTGGAGGTCATCGGCATCGGCGAGGAGGGGTGGATGACGAACCCCTTCTCGCACGAGTGGCAGGCGCTACCCGCGGGCACCAGCATCAGCGCCATCTTCGACCCGGCGGCCGGCATCCAGGCCGTGGCTCGCTCCCTTCAGGAGGTGCGCGTGGCCGGCGTCGAGAAGGTCGGGGGCGATAACACGTATCTTCTGGAGGGGCAGGTCGACTCCGGCGTCCTGGAGGCGGCGGCCCCCATCGCCGAGCCGGGCCTCACTGTCAACGTCAAGGTCTGGGTCGGTGTCGACGACTACAACATCCGGCAGGTCCGGCTGGAGGGGCCCTTCGCCCCCGGCGAGCCAGAGAACATCGTGCGCATCCTCTACCTCTCCAAGTTCGACGAGCCCGTCTCCATTGAGCCCCCAACGCAGCCCTAGAGCATGGATACCGCCGCAGAGGTAGCAGCACGGCCCGGGCAGAGGGCCCTCTCCCCCAACTGGCTGCTGGCGGCCGTGGGCTTTGCCGTCTTTCTGGGCGCTATGGACCAGATGGTGGTGGTCACCCTGCTCGAGCCCATAATGAACGGGGTGCACGTGCCCCTCGACCAGTTCTACCGCGCTGCCTGGGTGATCAACGGCTACATCCTGGGATACGTCGTGGCGATGCCCTTGATGGGTCGCATCTCCGACATATACGGGCACTCGCGCATCTTCCTACTGGCCCTGTTCGTCTTCCTGGTCGGCTCGCTGTGGGTGTCCGCCTGCCAGTCCCTGAACATGCTGATTGTCGCTCGAGCCGTTCAGGCGATCGGCGGGGGCGCCCTCGTTCCCGTGTCCATGGCCATTGTGGCCGACTACGTGCCCCCGGAAAGGCGGGCCGTGGGCCTCGGATTCCTGGGGGCCGCCGCCGAAGGGGGAGGGCTCTTCGGCCCCCTCTGGGGCGGAAGCATGGTCCAGTTGCTCGGCTGGCGGGGGCACTTCTGGATCAACGTGCCCCTCTGTCTACCCGTCATCGTCATTGTCCTTCTCTTCATGGCTAGGTCCGGCGAGAGGAGGGCGGAAAAAACGTCGGTGGACTACGTGGGAGGCCTCCTCCTGGCTGGCGCGCTTACCTGCCTGGCCGTCGCCCTCACCGATGACCCCGTCCACGGACGTCCTGTGGTTGTCAATGTGGTCTTGTACGTGCTGGCGGTCGTCTTCGGTGCTTCCTTCTTCCTGCGTGAGCGCCTGGCCAAGGTTCCCATGATCATGCTCTCCCTCTTCCGCTCGCGGCCCTTCGCGGCGGGCAACCTCACCCACCTCCTCATGGGAGGGACGCTCATCGTCGCCATGGTAGACGTCCCGGTGTTCACCATCATCGTCCTGAAGGGGTCCTACTTTGAGGGCGGCCTGAATCTGATGCGCCTAACGGTGATGCTGCCGGTGGGGGCGGTTCTGGGGGGGTTCCTGGCCGGCTGGCTGGGCTTTCACAGGACCACCGCCCTGGGGATGTTCATAAGCGGCGTTGGCTTCTTTCTGATGACGTTCTGGACGGAGAACGTGCACGACCCGCAGTTCACGCTCAACCTCCTGTTGACTGGCCTGGGCTTCGGGCTGGTGATCGCCCCCATCAGCGCCTCGGTGATCAACGCCGTCGCCGAGCAGCAGCGGGCCACGGCCTCCGCGCTGCTGACGGTGATGCGGCTCGTGGGCATGCTCATAGGGGTCGCTCTGCTGACCTCGCGTGGTCTGGGGAGTTTCTATCAGCAGGCGGGCACCATCCGCCTCGACTCGCCCGAGTACAAGAAGCTGCTGACCGGATTGGAGGTGAGCACCTTCACCGATACCTTCCGTGCGGCTGCGGTTGTCTGCATGCTGGCCCTCATACCTGCTTTGCTGATCGGCCGGGGCGTGGTTCGCCGCTTCCGCTGGACGGAGATATGGCGGGCGCCTCACTGATCCCTCCTCGATAGGTCGTCACCCCGTAGGGGCGGGGCTCTGCCCCCGCCCAGGGCCGACGCAAGGTCGGCCCCTACATCGCCCGCAGCCGCCGAACCTGCCCTCCGATAGGCCACCAACCCCCGTAGGGGCGGGGCTCTGCCCCCGCCCAGGGCCGACGCAAGGTCGGCCCCTACATCGCCCGCAGCCGCCGGCCCCGCTCCTCGATGGGTCATCACCCCGTAGGGGCGGGGCTCTGCCCCCGCCCAGGGCCGACGCAAGGTCGGCCCCTACATCGCCCGTAGTCGCTGGATGCGCTCTTCGATGGGGGGGTGGGTTGAGAAGAGGCTGTTCAGGAAGCTGCTGTGCTCGCGGAGGGGGTCGTTGATGTACAGATGCGCGGTGGCCTTGTTGGCCACCTCCAAGGGGTCGGGGTCGGCGCTGATCTTCTCCAGGGCGCGGGCCAGCCCCTCCGGGTAGCGAGTGAGGAGCGCGCCCGACGCATCGGCCAGGTACTCGCGCTGGCGGGAGATGGCGAGGCGGATGAGCTGGGCGGCGATGGGCGTAAGGATCACCGCCACCAGGGCGATGCCGTAGATGATGAGGACGGCGGCGCCCCCGTCGCGGTCCCTGTTACTGCTTCGCCGCCCGGCGCCGAAGATAGTGAGCCGGAGCGCGAAGTCGGCCATGAGCGCCACGAGACCCACGAGGACGACGACGACCGTCATCAGGCGGATGTCATAGTTGCCGATGTGCGAGAGCTCGTGGGCGATGACTCCCTCCAGCTCCAGGTGGTCCAGCTTCTGGAGGAGGCCGCGGGTGACGGCGATGGCGGCGTGCTGGGGGTCGCGGCCGGTGGCGAAGGCGTTCGGGGAGCCGTCTTCGATCACATAGATCTCCGGCATGGGCAGGCCGGCGCCGATGCAGAGGTTCTCCACGGTGCGGAAGAGCTCCGGCTCCTCTTCCTTGGTCACGGGGTGGGCCTGGGAGATGGCCAGGGCGACGCCGGACGAGCCGTAGTAGCTGAAGAGGGCGAAGAGGAGGAAGGGGATGATGAGGAAGGGAGCGTAAGCATAGGGAAGTCCGAGGATGATGCCGATAGCGATGGACATTCCCGCTACCAGCGCCACGAATACCACCATCAGCAGGAAGGTGTCGCGCCGGTTCTCGCCGATGCGGTCGTAGACGAGGGCAGGCTGCTCGCTAGCCATCGATGGCCACTAGGTAGACGCTGGCGGTTGAGCGGCTGGCGGCTCGGCGGCTGGCGGCTGGGCGGCCGGGGGCGGTGTGAAGCTCACGTGCGGCACCTCCCGGGCCTCCTCCTCCGCCTCGAAGAACTCAAAGGGCTGGAAGTTGAACATGTTGGCTATCATGACGTTGGGGAAGACCTGGATGCGGGTATTGAAGTCGGTGACGTTGCGGTTGTAGAACTGGCGCGCGTAGGCGATCTTCTCCTCGATGTCCGACAGCTGGCTCTGGAGGGCCATGAAGTTCTCGCTGGCGCGTAGCTGGGGGTAGGCCTCGGCTACGGCGAAGAGGGAGCGCAGGGCCTGAGTGAGCTGGTTGTTGGCCTGGGCTGCCTGGGCCGGTCCGGTGGCCTGCTCAAGCATGGCGCGGGCGCGGGTGACGTTCTCGAAGGTCTCCCGCTCGTGGGAGGCGTAGCCTCTGACCGTCTCCACCAGGTTGGGCACGAGGTCGGCGCGCCGTTTGAGCTGCACGTCGATGCCAGACCAGGCCTCACGCGTTCGCACTCGGGAGCGGATGAGGCCGTTGTAGATGCCCAGTATCATCAGCGCCAAGAGGACAATGATCCCCAGGATGATGAGCAAGACTATGACTGCCGCCATGGCGTCCTCCTTGAACACGGTCTCCGCCAGCCAGTTGTGGGCATTCTAGCAGCGGCCCCCGTCGATCTCAAGGGCGCGCGACCTACCGTACAGCATGCTGAGGATCGGCGGCACCACCAGGGTCGTGGCGATGCTCATGAAGACGACGGAGCTGAATGCGTCCGCCCCTACGGCGCCCTGAGTAAGGGCGACGCTGGCCACTACAAAGCCGATCTCGCCCCGTGGCACCATGCCGACGCCCAGGATAAGCATGGAGCGTCTCCCCAGGCCGTAGCCGCCCACCCCGCAGCCGACAACCTTTCCCAGGACGGCCAGGCCCGTGATGACCAGCGCCAGGCCGATGGTGCCGCCCTCGCTGAAGGCGCCCAGGTCCACCTTGGCACCCGTGAGGACGAAGAAGAAGGGCACCAGGAACTCGTATATCGGCTGGGCGCGCCTCTCCAACTGGAGCTGCTCGCGCGATTCGGCCAGTATCATACCGGCCAGGAAGGCGCCGATAATGCCGGCCAGCCCCAGTTCGCCGGCAGCAGCCGAGAGCCCCAGCATCAGGGCCAGGGCAACGACCAGTGGGGCGTTCGGTATCTGAAGCCGCTCGAGGTGCAGGCTGTACCGGCGCACGGCGCGCGTCCCGACCAGGGCCGTGAAGGCGACGAAGGCCACGGCGACCACGACCGTCACCATCACTTCCCCTACGTCCACACCGCCCTCTTGGCCCATTTGAGTGACCGCCGTCAGCATCAGCAGAGCCAGGATATCGTCGGCCACAGCGGCGCCAAGGATGATGCGAGCCTCCTTGGAAGCCAGGACTCCCAGGTCGCGCAGGACGCGGGCCGTGATCCCCACGCTGGTGGCTACCAGGGCGGCTCCCACGAAGAGAGCCTCCGTGTTGGGGTGGTCGGTAAAGGCCATGAAGGCAGTGCCCAAGGCGAAGGGCAGCGCTACCCCCAGGACGGCCACGGTGAGCGAGCGGCGACCCACCCGCAGGAGCTCGTCAAGGCGAGTCTCCAGCCCGACGAAGAAGAGGAGCACCACCAGCCCCAGCTCGGCCATGACCTCGTAGACAAAGGACACACCCTCGTGCGTGTCCAGCAGGGGCACGTCGATCAGCCTCAGGGCGTGCGGCCCGATGGCCACGCCGACCAGCAGCTCGCCGATGACAGTCGGCTGCCGGACGCGCTGGAACACCTCGGCGGCCACCTTGGCGAGCACGAAGATGATGAAGAAGTCCAGGAGGACGCCAGCGGTCTCTTCCATCGTACAAAAGGGAGGAGCCCTTGACAGACTCCTCCCATCCGGGGCGGCGCCCCGTCGCTATTCAGTCCCGTTAGATCATCGGTTGGTGAGGTCCGCCCGTCAAGGCCTGTGGTGTTTCAGAGTAGCGGAGGCCTTCAGGCCTCCATGATGCTCGTGGCGACCTGATGGTCACTGACTAAGTAGTGCGACAGTGGCGGTTGGCCACTGCGGGCAGACCTAAAGGTCTGCAGCTACAGAACTGAGGGCAGGCACGGTCGTAGCTGCAGGGCTTCAGCCCTGCCTTGTGTTGGGCTGTTCTGTTGGGTGACCATAAGGTCGCCGCTACTCGCCCCAGAGGCGGCCCCCAAAGCGTGAGGCCGGTCCCCGGGGCCGGCCTCACGATGACCTTGTCGGCTATCTGGGTTGTTTACTTGTAGTCCTCGCGCTCCCAGGCGGCGGCATAGCCCATGCCCAGACCCTGGCAGAGCGTGGTCAGCGCCCAGCGACCGCCGTTAGCCTTGAGCTGGTGACCAGCGGTCATGATCAGGCGGGGGCCCGTCCCACCGAGCGGGTGTCCGAGAGCGATGGCGCCGCCCCAGGGGTTCATGCGCTCGATGATCTTGTCGGACAGCTTGAACTCGTTGATGAAGTAGTTGACGACGCAGGCGAAAGCCTCATTGAGCTCGATCACGTCGAAGTCTTCCAGCTTCATGCCGCTGCGCTTCAGCAGCTTCTCAGTCGCCCAGCGCGGCCCGATTCCCATGACGTCCGGGTCGACGCCGATCGTCGCCGAGTGGCGGTAGGTCAGCACCGGCTTCCAGCCGCGTTCCTTGGCGATCTCCTTGGTCGTGACCAGGCAGAGGGTGGCGCCGTCGTTCTGGGGGCAGGAGTTGCCGGCGGTGACCACGCCATCCGGCTTCAAGGCTCCACGGAGCTGGCTCAGGGCCTCCAGGCTGGTCTCCCGTCGCGGGCCCTGGTCCTTGCTTATCGTCTCGCTGCTGCCGTCCTTGTATTTGATGGTGATCGGCAGGATCTCGTCGTCGAACCGGCCGGCGTCCTGCGCGGCGACGGCGAGCTGCTGGCTGCGGAGAGCCCACTCATCCGCTTCCTTGCGGGTGACGTTGTAGCGGGCGTGCAGGTTTTCGGCCGTCCAGAGCATGTTGGGGATCTGCGGGTTCTTGATCCTGTACCACGGCGCCAGGAGCTCCGCGTCCTTCCAGTCGGGCGGGTAGGGCGTGTCCGACACCTGGGGTGCAAAGGCGCCGAGGCCGGGCCCGGGCTGCCCCGCCGCCTCTTCTGGCGAGACGACGCCCGTCCGGCCCATGGTCTCGATGCCGCCGGCGAGGATGATATCGGCGGAGCCAGCCATCACCGCCTGGCACGATTCGACCGTGGTGTGCAGGCCGCTCGCGCACTGCGTGTTGACGTCCGATCCCCAGATATTGTCGCCGAAGCCAGCTTCGAACAGATACTGCCGGCACTTGCTCATGGGGCTGACCACGCCGGCCGAGCCGACGTGGAACTCGTCGATGTCCTTGGGGTCCAGTTTGTTGCGCTTCAGGATGTGCGGGATCAATGGGACCATCAGCTCGCTGTGGGTGATTGCCTTGAAGACTCCCCTTCGGCCGGCGCGACCGAACGGCGTCCGCACGCCGTCAATGATTACCGCTTCCCTCATAGTGAGTGTTCCTCCTTGGTGCTCTACGTTTTACTGTTTCTTAAACGCTATCCTACCTACGTCTAGTGGTCAATTGCCCGCTGGTTGGATTCGACGCCGCCACCGGCGGACCCGACTTGGGCCAGTCCGCGCCCAGGAGCTCCTGGGCCAGGGGCTCGATGTCGAGGCCGTCGTAGCCCAACCGCCGGGCCAGTTCGCCGGCCGGATGCGACTGGCCACAGCTCCAGAGGGTGCGCAGGTGGGCGCCGGCCTCGCGGCTCTCGAACCAGCGGTCGCCGAACTCCTGCTCCAGGTGGTGCCGGACCTGGGCCTCGAGGATCCAGGCCCGGAGGTAACGGGCACAGTAGAAGCCATCGTCGACGTCGGAGAGGTAGTCCTCGGCCGAGTAGCGGACGCCCAGGCTGGCCGTCAAGAGGTCGGCGTAGCGCTTGGACTTGGCGCGGGGGTCGTCGCCACCGTGGAGTTCCAGCTCATAGAGGAGCTTGGCGGCATAGCGACGCAGCATGTAGAGCTTGTGGAAGCGCGCCAGCTCCAGGTAGTCCGATGGGTCGTCAACGCCGAGGTGCCGTTGCAACCAGGCCGGGTTGTAGACCAGGTGCTCCAGGGTGAAGGCGTAGGCCTCGGTGACGGAGTTGTCTCCCAGGCCGCGCTGGGCGTAGGAGAGCTGCCGGTCCACGTGGGCGAAGTGCTGGGCGTGGCCGGCCTCGTGGAAGAGGGCCCGGTAATCTTCCTGGCCGCCGTGGGGGTTGATGACCAGCATCACCTCGTCGGGGATGCGGATAGGGGCGCAGAAGGCCCGGGGCGACTTGCGCGGTCGTGGCTCGGTGTCCAGGCGAACGTTGTTCTGGCGCTCCGGGTCGATCCCCAGGTCGCGCAGGCTGGCCAGCAAGGTGGCGATGAGCTGCTCTCGTCTGAAGAAGACGTCGAACGGGGGGGAGCGGAACAGGTAGGCCAGATCGCTGCGCTCGGCCAGGCCTGGATCGACGGCCAGGCTCCGCAGGTAGGCCTCGAGGCGGCGGCGGTAAGCCTTCTCGCTGTCCCAAAGGAACCTCTCCATCTGGCGGGCCAGCTCCTTCAAACAGAGTGAGCCCAACGTGTCGCACGGTTCGGCGTAGTTGCTGTAGCCCAGGGTGAGGGCGGCAGCGTCGAGGATGTCCCAGCGCTCCTCGCGGAGGGCGTTCTGCCCCGCTGTGAGCTCCACCCGCAGCCGATCGAGGTGGTGCCGCCGTTCGGGGTCGGCCTCGTTGCTGATGAGCGAGGAGAGGGCACGATAGGGCACCTGCTCGCCGTCCCAGAGGGCGGTGTCGATGGTCTCGCGGCGGGAGATCTCCTGGGTGAGGCGGCGAGCGGCGTTCTCCAGGTGACCAAACACCACAAACTCGCGGAGGGCGGGCAGGCGAGCGTCGGCCGGGTCGGCGCGACGGAGGGCGTCTATGGTCTCGGTCGTGAAGAGGCGGGCATGGCGGCGGAAGATGGGCTCCAACTCCAGCTCGTCCTTCTGGCCGGAGTGGTTCAGGTAGTACTCGCGGGCCAAGGCGGAGCCGAAGGCCTCGGCGTCGCGGTCCAGGCAGTCCAGCAGCGCTGGTTCCTGCCCTGCGGGTCTCCGCTTGCGGCGTGCGACCACACGTCCTCCCGTCGTCAGTGCTCCGGCCCCGCCTGCCGTCAGGCAAGTAGGAGCGGCCTGCGGCCCAGGATAGCCGATCGACCACTAAGGGAGAAGGAGGATGGTGCCTTGTGGGGTGGCCAGGTCCGGGGATATCATGGGCCAACGCCGGGACGTACCGAGAGATGCGCTTCCACGAGTTCCTGCTCCGCGTGCGAGAGCTGGCCGAGGCGCGGCTGCCTGCTGATGCGCCTCAGTTGCAGGGGCGGCTTCGCCTCAGCCTCATCCAGCTCTACGGGGATGACCCGCGCCTCCACTACGAGGTGTGGATCCAGCGCAAGACCGGGCGCATCGAGGTAGGCCTTCACTTTGAAGGGGAGCGGGAGACGAACTACCGCTGGGCTCAGGCTCTGGGCCGACGCGTGCTCGAGCTCCAGGCCCAGTTGGGGCCCGGTGTGGAGCTGGAGGAGTGGACTCGCTCCTGGACGCGTCTGCACCGGACGGTCCCGCTGCGGAAGCTGGACGAGGATCTGGCGGAAGAGGTGGCGGAGCTTCTGGCGTGCTTCATCCGGGTCATGGAGCCCATCCTGGCGGAGGAGGCGGCCCATACGTCCGGCTAGCCTCGACTGACGTTCTCGAAAAGTACAGCGGCGGCGGGAAGCCTTCCCACCGCCGCTGTCGTGGCAGCCGAAAGGGGTTCGTTCAGGCCGTGTGCCGTCTCCGGAGTGACGCCCAAACGGGCAGCAGCCGGCGGTGGTGCATGTGGACGAAGGTGAGGACCAGGGCCACCCCCAGCATCATGGCGCCGAACCGGAAGGGCGCCAGGGGGCCGTAGGCCTCCCCCACGGTCCCACCCAGGGCCTGGCCCAGGACGCCGCCTAGCCCCTGGACAGCGGCCAGTGCTCCCAGCAGCAGCCCTCGGCTTCCCACGCGGGCGGCGTCGAGGGCGGCGGCGCTCCAGGCCGGCACGGCCACGGCGTAGGCGAGGCCGGCCAGCACCGCCAGGTTGACCGCGAGGAGCGAGCTGCTGGTTCTGGTGAGGGCGAAGAGGCTCAGGGCGCAGACGGCAAGACCCACCATCAGCGGCTTCTGACGCCCGAAGCGGTCCGAGAGATGCCCCGCGCGGGAGATGATGAGGGCGGCGACCACCGCCGGCGCGATGATCATCAGCGCCAGTTGCGACATCTCCACCCGCAAGACCTGGCGCGTGTAGGCGCCCAGGGCCGGGGCGTAGAAGTTGATCCCCAGGCTCAGGAAGAGGCTGATCGCGGCAAGGATGAGGATGCTCGCTGTCCAGGGGCCACCGGTTTCGCTCGCCGCATCTTTGACATCGGCGCCGCGGGTCGAAGGCGCCGGCCGGTGCCTCGGCACGTGGCGGGCCGTGAGCACAAAGGCGAGGCCGTTCAGGCTCAGGGCAGCGATGAAGGCCGCCAGATATGAGATGTAGTCCACCAGAACGGTGCCGGCCACGGTGCCCAGGCCTAGCCCTACAAGCTGCGCTATGTTCAGCTTGTTCATGGCCTGGCCTCTCTGGGCAGGCTCGTGCGTGTCGCCTACGTGGGCCATGAGTGCGGGCCAGATGGTGGCCCCGCTCACACCGTAGAGGGCGGAGAAGGCCAGAAAGAGATGTACCTCGCGTACCTCCATCATGAGGAGGACGGCCGGCAGGGCCAGGAAGGCGCCCAGGCTCAGGGTCAGCCGTCGCCCTATGCGGTCGGCCAGCCAGCCGGCCGGCGTCTGGCAGACGAACTTGGCCAGGCCGTAGGTGGCCATCGCATAGCCCGGAAAGGCGGCGCTGGCGCCCAGTTCCTCCGGGAGGTACTTCTGGAGCAAGGAAAGAAGGAAGATGCCGACAGAGGCCTGCCACAGAATGACGGTGAAAGCCAGCTCACGGACAGTGACCCTCTCGGGGAGAACCGGCTTCAGCAGGGGTGGTGTCAGGCGCCTTAACACTTCGCTATCAAACTTTGCTAAGAAAGACGTTCCTCAGTGCTGCATCTTGCGGGATCCGGCCTTGGCTTCGCATATAGGATCGGCCGGCCAGTCCGTAACCTTTAAGACGTCGCGGCGTCCTCGTCGCCACGGGTCTCGCCCAGGGCCACGATGGCCCCCAGGGCGCCCGCCCGGTCGCCGAGCACGCCGGCCACGATGCTCAGCCCCTCCTGGCTCAGGGGGAAGCAACGGTGGCGCACGACCTCCCGCGCTGGCTCCAGGATCAGGTCGCCCATGTGGGAGACGCCCCCGCCAATGACGATGCCGTGGGGGTTGAAGACGTGCACCAGGTTCACCAGCCCCAGGCCCAGGTAGTGCCCTGCCTCCTCGATGACCCTCCGGGCGGCGGCGTCCCCTTCCAGCGCGGCCCGCTGCACGTCCTCCGCCGTCAGCGGCGGTGACTCGCGGGCCAGCCGCGCCAGCAGCGGGCTCTCGCCCTCTGCGGCCAGAGCGGCGGCGCGGGCAGCGATGGCCGTGCCCGAGGCCAGAGCCTCCAGGCAGCCCCGCTGGCCGCAGCCACAGGTGGGGCCGTCCTCGTTCAGCACCATGTGGCCCACCTCGCCGGCGGCTCCGGTGGCCCCTCGATAGATGCGGCCGTCCACGATGATGCCGCCGCCGATGCCGCTGCTGACCGTGATGAAGATCATGTTGCGGAAGTCGCGTCCGGCGCCGAACGCGTGCTCGCCCAGGGCAGCGGCGTCAGCGTCGTTCTCCAGGATCACCCGCACGCCGAGGGCGTCTTTCAGGATCTGCACCACAGGCACCACTTCCCACCCGGGCAGGTTCGGGGGGTTCCTGACGACGCCGCGCTTCTGGTCGACAGGCCCGGGCGCCGCCACGGCCACGGCCGCCAGGTCAGCCTCCGCGGCGCCCGCCGCTGCCAGCGATGCCCTCACCGAGTCGACGATGCGGCCGATGACGGCCTGGGATCCCTGGCTGGCCTGGGTGGGACGAGTGTCGGAGCCGGCCTCGCGACCATCGGGCAGCGCTGCGAGGCTGAAGATCTTGGTGGCGCCCAGGTCCACACCGACGGTGTAGCGCCCCTTAGCCGTCATGGCTGGTCCTCTCCGCCGCCGTGGTGGCCTCCTGCCGCAGGTTCAGGGCGCGCTCGTACATGTCGCGGTAGAGGCCGGCGGCGCGGTCCCAGGAGAAGTCCTGGCTCATGCCCCGCATCTGGAGGCGGCGCCAGGCCGTCGGGTTCTCGTAGGCGGCAAGGGCGCGTTCGACGGCGTCTTCCAATTCCTGGGCGGTGGCGGCCTCGAAGGTGAAGCCGGTGCCCGAGTTCAGGTGCAGGTCACAGTTCTCGACGGTGTCGGTGAGGCCCCCGGTGCGACGCACCACCGGGACGGCGCCGTAGCGGAGGGCGATGAGCTGGCCGAGGCCGCAGGGCTCGAAGCGTGACGGCATCAGGAAGAAGTCGCAGCCGGCGTAGATTAGCTGTGCCAGCGCCTCGTCGAAGTCGAGCACGAGGGCCATCTTCTGCGGGAAGGTGTGTCGCAGGTCGGACAGCATGCGCTCGTGGGCGGGGTCACCCGTGCCCAGCACCACGAGTTGCAGGTCGCGCTCGGCCAGCAGGCGCTGGAAGGCCAGGGCCACCAGGTCGCTGCCCTTCTGGTCGTAGAGGCGGGTGACCATGCCGGCCAGGGGCGCCTGGGGCTGAACCGGCAGGCCCACGCGCTCCTGAAGGGCCTTCTTGTTCTCCACCCGGCGATCGAGCGTGTCCACGTCGTAGGTCGCTGCGATGTGAGGGTCACGGGCCGGGTCGAAGATGTCATAGTCGAGGCCGTTGAGCACGGCGGTCAGGCGGTCGCTGCGGCTGTGCAGGAGGCCGTCCAGCCCGGCTCCGAACTCAGGCGTCTGGATCTCGCGGGCGTAGGTGGGGCTGACAGTGCTCACCATGTCAGACCACAGGATACCCTGGGCCATGCCGCTGAGGGCGATGTCGGGCTCCAGGTTGGGGGGCGCCATGAGGGCGGCGATGGGGAGCCCGTGGCGGCGGCTGAAGGCCTGGTCGAAGGGGCCCTGAAGGGCCAGGTTGTGAATGGTGTAGACGCGGGCGCAGGAGGCCCAGGGATGAGAGGGCGCCGCCAGCAGGCGGGAGCCCAGGAAGGCGGTATGCCACTCGTTCAGATGGAGGACGTGAGGCTGCCAGCCCTCGGCCGGACGCTGGCCGAGGCCCAGCCGGGGCGCCGCCACCAGCAGGGCGTCGCAGAAGTAGAGCCAGCGCTCCAGGTCGTCCTTCTCGCCGTAGATACGGGGCCGGCCCAGGAAGGCTTCGTTCTCGACCAGGTAGATAGGAACGTCGCGCAGCGAGGTTTGGAACACGCGGGCGATGCTCGGCCCGTCCGGCGTGAGCACCGGGACGGAGAAGAGGGGACGGAGGTCGGCGGCCGTGCGGTCGATCGGGCCGTGCAGGGGCAGGGCAACGCGGGCATCGACGCCGACGCGCCTCAGGGCGCGGGGGAGGGCGCCGATGACGTCGGCCAGGCCCCCCACCTTGGCCAGGGGGCTCATCTCGACGGCGGCGATCAGGACGGGCAGGGCGCTTTCTACCAACGATGTTCCCCCGGCGGGCCCGGGACGGCAAAAAAAGACAGACCAGAGGCTTCTCGCCTACGGTCCGTCCAGGGGTCCCCCTCCTGGCTTCCCGCCGTGCCGAACCGCTGACCTAACTCCGGGCGACGTGACCGCTCTTGCGCGAAATGGGCAGCCCGGCAGGCTGCCCGTCGAACGTGATGCTAGCACGAGGGGTCGCGGGTGTCAACGACAGCCGGTGGTTGTAGCAGTGCACGGAGCGTATGGGGTCCGGCGTGCCGTGGCCGTCGCGTCGCCGGCAGCGGGCAAGCATGGGCCGGAAAGGGCTCGGCGCGGGGGGCTGGGGAGCCGGGTCTGGGGGCGTCCTGAATGGGTTGACTCAAAGACACCTTGCATCGGGTGCATGGGCGTCCCATTCAGGCTTGATCCGCCCCAAAGCATCTGCCCGTGACGAGTTCGTCCCAACGCCACGCATGGCGCTGGCTCGGCAACTGACATGCTGCAGGTCATGCGTCAGTGCTGCGCCTCACCCACACTGCCCGCCGTGGCCGCCCCATATGCCGACACTCGCGTAGCGATAGTCCGGCGACCACGAAACGTCGCCTGCCTTCCCTATAACCGCGGTGTACTGGAGCGTCGCAGGGTCGATCAGTTCGCGGGCGCCAAAGGCGCCGCTGGCTATTAAGCCATCGGGCGTAAACGTGGCCCAAAGCGAGGCGTTCAGTTCGGTGATGGTGCCGGCGCGACGATCATAAAGCCTAGTCTTGCCCGGAGGCTGCCCGCAAAAGTCGTCGGTCCAGAGAACGTACGCGGTGTCGGCCGCCAGCTTCCAGGCTGGCGGCGTGTACGCTGAAGTAGCAACGAACTCGGCGCGACCCGCTGCTATGTCGACGATGAAGATGTTGACGGTCCCGCGCTGATAGCCCAGGGAGTCGGGCGGTCCGCTTAGAACAGGCGGCATGGCCACCACGAGGCTTCGCGGCCCGGCCGGAAATACCTGATAGGCCTCGAACTCCAGCAGCAGCCGGCCTGTTCGAGGATCGCTGAGAACGAACGCATTCTCTAGGAAGGGGTAATCGCTGCGGCTCTCCTTTCGGAGCTCGTAGCCGTCCGGGGTGACGACTGTGTCCGTTGGCTGAGCGGAGGGGATGCGAGCGACCGGCTCCCGCTGGCCGGAGCGCAGATCGAGGATCTCGCTGTTGTTGCTGCCCGGTAGAACGATGCCAACGCGACCATTGTCGATGAAGGCTGCGAACCTCCCCGGGCCAAGGGAGCGCTTCTCGTTCGTGGAGAGGTCTATCATCCATGCTTCACCGCCGTGAATAGGGTCCGGACCAGCGAGCCACACCATCCTGGTGCTGTCAGGGCTGAAGTTGCCGAGGCTCCCTGTTCCAAGGTTCATCTCGACACCGTCGACGACGTCGTACACCATGGTGGACGAACGGTCCCACGGCGGGAACCCGGCGGGCTTCTCGCCGAGCGAGCGTGTGGCGTTGGGAACCGTCGGCCTCGGATCAGTGAAGAGTCCCTTCACCGTGGGCGAGGGCGACACCGTGGGCGAGGGCAAGACCGTCGGCGAGACCTGCGCACTGAGCGTGGGAGTCGCTTTCGTCGCCTCCTCGCCGCCCTTGCAGCCGGCCGAGAGCAGGACGAGAACAACCAGACCAGCAGCAGCGAACTTCATACGAGTGTCCCGCGGAAGCTTCGACGCTATCATACAGCATCCGAGTTCAACCCTGGGCAGCAGCAGATCGAAGGTCACGAAAGAGTAGCGTGTTGCCGTCGAGAGCCGCACCCATTTCACGGTCACCGGTCGAGAGGGGAGAAACACCGGAGTTAGGCATCGTGTATTCGCCAGGGGCGCGAATACTCGATAACTGCGGGGATTTCGTTGGGGGGCGGGCTTCTCGCGCTCAGCGCTGGCGCCGGGGATGTTTGGGAAGCAGATGCTCTACCAGATGGTTCGGCAGGCTCACCATGCTACCGAGCTACCCCCGCTCACTGTAGATTCCAGAAGAGCCGACAACTGATCAAATGCCCCCTCGGGTCTGACGCACAACGGCAGGATGCCGCCCTCCGTCCCTGTCGGACGACGTACTCATTACACCAGACGCCAACAGCCTCGTCAGCGTGGCCGGCGGTTGTGTGAAATGTCACACTTCCGCAACGACACGCTGTCCTCGGCGGGCTATTCTCGGTGCGGGTCGAGGCCGGCCCAGCAGTCAGGCTTCCATTTCGTGAGGGTACGACATGTCCACTATCGCCAACGTCTTCGAGCGCCGGAAGCTCATCGAAAGAGCCGTCTCAATGCGAGCGAGGTTCTGGCATCTCACAGGACTGACAGGCGTTGTGGTGCTCGCTCTCATGTTGAATGCGTGGGGCCTGTCCAGGGCTGGGTACGGGAACACTTACTACGCTGCCGCAGTCCGCTCGATGACGATGTCGTGGAAGAACTTCTTCTTCGGCGCATTCGACCCGGGCGGGTTCATCACCGTGGACAAGCCGCCGGCGTTTCTGTGGGTAGGAGCGCTGTCTGCCCGCATCTTTGGCTACTCGAACTGGTCGATCCTGCTCCCCAGCGCCGTGGCCGGCGCGGCGAGCGTTGGGCTGCTGTGGCTGATCGTGCGGCGCTATTTCGGGGCGACGGCCGCGACGATAGCAGGGCTGGCTCTGGCGCTGTCGCCGATCTCCGTAGCGGTCAACCGGCTGAACCTTGCCGAGCCGTTCCTGATCCTCGCCTTGATGGGGGCGGCAGGCGCGGTGCTGTGGTCGCTTGAAAGCCGTCGCTGGTGGGCCTGGACAGCGCTTGCCGGCTTCCTCGTCGGCGTTGCCTTCAACACGAAGATGCTCGACGCCTGGATTCCGGGGCCGGCGCTGGCGCTCGCCCTCGTTGTCGGAGTGCGAGCCACATCGCTAGCCTCAGCGCGACAGCTCATCGCGCGGCTGGCGGTGCTCGGAGCCGTGACTCTGGTCGTTTCAGCCTCATGGATGGTTGTCGTCGATGCGTGGCCAGCGTCCAGCCGGCCCTACATCGGCGGTAGCACCGACAACACGGTGCTGGACCTGGCCCTGGGGTACAACGGCTTCAACCGAGTGGAAGGCCAGGTCAGCGGTGGGGGTCCCCGACTGGGATCAAACACCGGCCAGGCGCAGCGCGTAGCAGACGGACCTGACGGTTGGCAGGCACAGGCGCCCCGCGGGCAGCCTGGGCTACAGGGAGGACCGGGCGCGGCCGGAGGCTTTCAGCCTCCGACCGGACAGGCCGCGCCCGGGGGAACAGGCTCGCCGGGGGGCTTCCGAGGCCCCGGAGGCATCATTGCAGGAATCCCCGGTCTTCTAAGGATGTTCGACGACGCGAATGGAGGCCAGATCGGCTGGCTACTGCCGTTCGCGCTCGGTGGTGGGCTGATCGCGCTCTGGTCCTGGCGGCGAGACCCCGTGCGCCGCGCCTTCGCGGTACTGTTCCTGGGATGGATCGCTCTTTACGGAGGAATCTACTCCTACGCGCAGGGCATCTACCACGCCTACTACACGTCGACGATGGCGCCTGGCGTCGCAGCCCTGGTCGGCGTGGGAGCCGTCGCCGTGGCAAACGCCGTGCGACGCGACCGGCGATGGTTGATGGTGGCGATCGGGCTTGTTGGCATCACCGTGTGGGCACAGCTAGTGATAGCGGGGCGCACGCCCGACTTCTACGGCTGGGTTCGCCCGCTGACCGTAGCGAGCGCGCTCGCGGGCGTCGCCGTGGCGGTGATGCTGGCAGTCCGACGTCTCCCCGTAGCGAGCGGGGTAATGCTGAGCGTCGCGGGACTCCTGTTGTTGCCCGCGGCGTGGTCGTGGAGCGCATCGACGAACGCCTCTCTCAATGCAACGTTGCCCCAGGCTGGCCCGCAACAGGGCGTGTCCGGGCGGACTTTTGGCTCCGCAGCCTTCGACGACGCCACGCCTGAGCTCGCGGCATGGCTGAAGTCGCACAGCGACCCCGACGCTAACTGGCAGCTCGTCGTTTCCAGCTCACAGGGCGCTTCCACGCTAATCGCCGAGTACAAGATGTCGGTCATGGCGATGGGCGGGTTTTCGGGCACGGACAACACGATCTCCATGGCAGGGTTTGCCGACCTTGTCTCGTCCGGAGCGGTTCGCTATGTGCTGGTCGACCCGGGAGGGGGGAGCCGCGGAGACGCGCCCGGAGGTGCTCCCCCGGGCGCCGGAGCAGATGACCGGCTTGGCACTGCCCGCCAGCAGAGCATGGGCGCTGGCGGTTTCGGTGGAGCGGCGGCGTCAGGGCCGAATGCGGTGATGTCGGCGGTTCAGAGTGCCTGCACCGTTGTGAGCGACTCGAGCCTGCCCTCAAGGTATCGGGGCGTCCTCTATGACTGCGCGGGTGCTGCCGACGCCATCCGCGCCGCGGGGAACTGATATGCGGCGGTTGCAGGCGGCAATGGCTCGTTCTACTCTCGCCCGATTCCTGGCCGTTGGAGGCGTCAGCTACGTCGTCAACCAGGTGCTGCTGTTCGCACTCTACGATGGCGCGTTCGCGTCGCTGCCAAGAGGCGGGGAATCGCTGGCCAGCGCCTTCGATTTGCCTCTGCTCCTCGCTTCCATAATCGCCCTCGAAGTCTCCATCCTCGTACGATTCGCCCTGAACGACCGGTGGACCTTCCGAGACCGGCACACGAAATCGTTTGCAGCGCGCTTCTACCAGTCCAACTTCACGTCGTTCGGCGCTCCCCTCATTTGTTTGGCCGCGGTCAACATCCTCACGCCCTACTTCGGAGTCGGCTACCTGGTCTCCAACTCGCTGGGAATCTTGTTGGGTCTCGCCTGGAACTGGTTCTGGAGCACTCGCCTTGTCTGGGCGACCGGCCGGATGCCGCCTCGAAGCATGGCCAGAGAGAAGTGGGGGAGGCAGACGGCCGGCGCGCTGCCAGTCGGCCTCTCTCCGAAAACGAGCCCGAGCGTCATGCTGGTGCCGCAGTCTCTGCGGTTACCAGCCGGGCTGCAGCTCGCATCTGACCAGCGCTCGCCCGACCGAGAGGCAGGATAGCAGGACCGGGCGCTTCGTGATGAAGTCGGCGTCAACGAGGGGTCGTTGGTGTGAACGAGTGTGGTTGCAGACGCGGGCGGTGGGTGAAAGGCCGGGGGCCCGCGAGAGCGGGCCCCCGTTGTCGTGGCTGCTAGTACTGGGGAGGCATGGGAGGGCCCGCCTCTCTCTTCTCCGGGATGTCGGTCACCAGGCAGTTGGTGGTGAGCACCATGCCGGCGATGCTGATGGCGTTCTCCAGGGCGGCCCTCGTCACCTTCAGGGGGTCGATGATCCCCTTCTTCTCCATGCCGCCGAACTCGTCCAGGGCGGCATCGTAGCCCTCGCCCTTCTTCAGGCTCTTCACTTGCTGGACGATGACAGAGCCGTCGCGGCCGGCGTTGATGGCGATGCGCCGCGTCGGCTCCTCCAGGGCGCGCCGGAGGATGTTGACGCCCGTCTGCTCGTCGCTCTCCATCTTCATCTTGTCCATAGCCGGCAGCGTGTTGATCAGGGCGACGCCGCCTCCGGCAACGATGCCCTCCTCAACGGCGGCCCGGGTGGCCGAGAGGGCGTCCTCCACGCGGTGCTTCTTCTCCTTCAGCTCCACCTCGGTGGCGGCGCCCACCTTGATGACAGCGACGCTGCCCGCCAGCTTGCCCAATCGCTCCTGGAGCTTCTCGCGGTCCCAGTCGGAGGTAGTGGTCTCCAGGGCGCTCTTGATCTGGGTGATGCGGGCCTGGATGGCCTCGGGCGTGCCCTTGCCCTCGACGATGGTCGTCTCTTCCTTGGCAACCACGACCCGGCGGGCGCGGCCCATGTCGTCTACCGCCACCGAGTCCAGCTTGCGGCCCAGCTCTTCGCTGATGACCTGGGCGCCGGTGAGGGCAGCGATGTCCCCCAGGTTCTCCTTGCGCCGGTCGCCGAAGCCGGGGGCCTTGACAGCCACCACGTTGATGGTGCCGCGCAGCTTGTTGACGGCCAGGGTGGCCAGGGCTTCGCCGTCGCAGTCGTCGCAGATGATAAGGAGATTCTTGCTGACCTGGAGAAGCTTCTCCAGCATGGGAAGGATGTCGTTGACGGCGGAGATCTTCTTGTCCGTGAGCAGGATGTAGGGGTCTTCTAGCTCCGCCTCCATCTTCTCGGCGTTGGTGACGAAGTAGGGGCTGATGTAGCCGCGGTCGAAGGCCATGCCCTCCACGTACTCGGTCTCGGTCTGGATGCCCTTGGACTCCTCGACGGTGATGACGCCGTCCTTGCCCACCTTCTCCATGACCTCGCCGATGAGGTTGCCGATCTCGTTGTCGTTGTTGGCGGAGATGGCGGCGACCTGGGACATCTGCTCGCGGGTGGTGACCGGCGTGGATCCCTTCTTGAGGGCCCCCACAACCACCTCGCAGGCCTTCTCCAGGCCTCGCTTGAGGGCCATGGGATTGGCGCCGGCAGTCACGTTCTTGAGGCCCTCGTGGACGATGGCCTGGGCGAGAACGGTGGCGGTGGTGGTGCCGTCGCCGGCGATGTCGTTGGTCTTGGAGGCTACCTCCTTGGCCAACTGAGCGCCGATGTTCTCGAAGGGGTCCTCCAGCTCGATGTCCTTGGCGATGGTGACGCCGTCGTTGGTGATGCTGGGGGCGCCGAACTTCTTGTCCAGGACGACGTTGCGGCCCTTGGGGCCGAGGGTGATCTTTACCGCATCGGCCAGGGCGTCAATACCGTTCCTTAGGGCGTGACGAGCCTCCTCGTCGAAGATGAGTTGCTTGGCCATTCCTGCACCCTCTTCCTGAGAAGATTAGCACTCTTTCCGTCAGAGTGCTAACCATAATTTAGCCGCGAAGCCAGAGGCACGCAAGGGCATTGAGAGCCGTTGACAGCCGAAAAGAGCCAGGCACACCCCCCAGGCTTCCTCGTGCCTGCTCGTTCTTACTATCGGGATGCAGAGTGCCGAGCCACTGGTCGGCCAGTTGCATGCGTAGGGCCCCCGCGACAGCAACCAGGCACAGCGGAGGGGTCGTAGGGGAGGGGTCGTAGCGGAGGGCTTCAGCCCTCCGCGAACGTCCGTCTCGGAAGGTGGAAGGCTGAAGCCTTCTGCTACAGAGGCCTCCCGAACAGCGCCTTCCGCCAGCCTGGGAATCTGTGATTTATCTGTGTGAATCTGTGGCAAGCTAAATGGTCCATGACCATTAGCCCTCCATGGGCCGTCGGCTCAGGGGAAGGGCGGCAGGCCTCTGGAGGCTTCCTCCATGCGACCCAGGATGGACTCGCCCTCCGAGGGCTCGGCCCAGCGCGGCTGGTGCATATCGTGGATGTGGATGGGCAGGAAGCGGACGCTGACCAGGCGCGCCCCTTGGAACACCGCCTCCATCACGACGCCCTGCTGCGTCTCCAGGGACCAGTCCTGGTCGAACACGAAGTTGCCCAGGGCGTAGGCGACGAAGCCGCCCTCCAGCGACTCCACCGCCTGCACGGCGTGCGGGTGGTTGCCGATGACCAGCGTCGCGCCGACGTCGACGGCCTCCCATGCCAGCCCCCGCTGCCGTTCGGTGGGGACAGGGGTGTACTCTGTGCCCCAGTGGTTGAGGACGATGACGACGTCGGCCTGCAGGCGGGCGCGGGCCACGTCCTCGCCCAGCGTCCCGAAAGCGAGGGGCGCGGTGCCGGGGCCGTTCTCGGTGGCCCCGTAGTCTGAGGAGCCGATGTCGTCGTAGCCCAGGAAGGCGAAGCGGACCCCGTTCACCGTCAGCACGCGGGCGGAGCGGGCCTCCGCCAGGGTTCGACCGCCGCCCACGGCGGCGATGCCGGCCGTCTCCAGGTTGGTCAGGGTGTCCAGGAAGGCCTGGTCGCCGCAGGGGCTGGCCCCGCAGTCCTTGGCGTGGTTGGAGGCCACCGTCAGAACGTCGAAGCCGGCGAATGTGAGGCCCTCGATGCTGCGGGCTGGCGCCAGG
>Ga0315291_10001168_pt1 | contig 35097 bp, 22 predicted proteins | sample YL17G12_20_MG_FD_203070 | JGI IMG/M metagenome (GOLD analysis project Ga0315291, IMG submission 203070) | Sediment microbial communities from Yellowstone Lake, YNP, Wyoming, USA - YL17G12_20 | ecosystem: Environmental > Aquatic > Freshwater > Lake > Sediment | place: USA: Wyoming | collected...
GCTCATCTCCTATTCTTGCGACGAATTGGTCCGCGGCGACGTCGTTCGATCCTTCTTACCATACGCCTACACCGTTCTATCCCGGGACACAGGAAGCAACTGTCACAGGGCTGTCTGCAGGGCTCAAATTTTTTGCAATAAAATCGAAGGATACAACACCTAACTGGTCGGAAATATCGAACGTAACTGGGACGCAGCTTGGAGCGGGTGGAGGCTTCACAGGGATAACCTCTATCGAGCCGGGATGGAACTTGATCGCTTCCGGGCAGGGCCTTTCCATGACGCTGGAAGCATCCAACCTTGCTGAATCCGGAGGCTACCCGGGGATCCTGGGCGAAGGAGACATGATCTACCAGCACATACCCCACACGAACGATTTCTACGCTGCATATCTTTCTACGGGGGGACACTGGATAGACGTGGACACGTCTTCGACCCCGACGTGGGAGATAGATCCGGACAGAGGATATTTCTATAAGAGGAATCCATCGCAGGATTATTTTAACTGGGGGGTAAGGCCGAGACCTTAAAGATAAATGTCCAATTTCAAATATCAAATGACAAAGAAATATCAAATGACAAATGACAAATTTGTGAATCATTCAATGGTCATTGGAATTTGCTTGGTCATTGGAATTTGCTTATTGGCAATTCCGCAGCCTGCTGCGGCTGTTACGATCACCGTTAAGATGGACGGGACGCACCAGGTCATTAAGGATAACGTCGGCACTGCTTTAGCGACCGGGGACGCGATACAGATAATTTACGCTTCCGGAGGAACGCCCAATCCGCCTGATTCAGGAGGCGGAGCCACCGGAGGAGATTCGATCATCTGGGCAGGACATGTAGGGGATGGCGGACTGGGAAGCGGCGCCTTTATCAAGGTATTCGCCGGAGGTCAATCCTTGACGGATGGCGCTCGAATATATGTTAGAGGGTGGAACAACTCTAGTTTTTTGGCTTCTACTTATTACGGAGACTCAGAACTTTCGGCGACGCTGGAAGCGGGAGAGCCGCCCATGCCGATAGAATGGTCGGTCCCTACTTTTGAGACTTCAAGCTCAACCGCAGGTTTAGCCGGCAATACTCCTCTTGGCTACGATGTTCAGGTTAATCTTAACGGCGTAAGTGTAGTATTCTCCGAGGTAACTAAAGAGGGCAACACTTACATTGTTTCTTCCGAGGAAGGGCCGGATCTGCCGGGGAGCTTCGGCTTTCTGGGTAAATACTTTAATATCTCCACCACCGCCTTCCATTCCGGGACCATTGAAGTTTCCTTGCCTTATAATGACTACGGACTTTCGATAGCAGAGGAACAGCAGCTTAAACTGGAGCAGTATGACGGCTTAAATAAGGTCTGGAATGACATCACCACTACTGTTGAGACCACCAGCAATATCATCAGTGGAGAGACATCTCATCTGTCTTATTTTGCAATAGTGACCACCGCTCCGACCCTGGAATGGGTGGAAATTAACGGTATGCCGTTCCACAGCGGTGATGTTATTTCAGCGCATTCGGATGTAGCGGTGAGATTAAGCGATGAAAAGGGTGTCTCGACCGTTGAACTGAAGGTGGAGGATACGGGTTCTCCGCCGAGTTACATTCACTTCACATTTGACCCGTCCGACCATCCGCCGTCCAGTACCTTTGAAGGGACATGGAAAGGCAGTTTCATGATACACAGGGGAAAATCCCGCACAGTACCGTTGCACTTTAGTGCGGGCAACAGCGCAGGGGTCTTAAAGGATTATCCTGTTTATTTGGGAAGGGTGGTCGGAGGCGCGGTAACTGTGGTTGGGCGGGCGTACAATTATCCAAATCCGTTCAAGCCTATGTCAGGCGGAACGACGAACATTCAATACGTATTATCACAGGATGCGACAATTACATTGGTCATTTACGACATAACAGGACATGAAGTGAAGAGGATGAGATTCGGCTCCGGGACGGCAGGCGGCAGGGGCGGGACAAACCAGGTCGCGTGGAACGGCCAGTCGATAGGCGGAGATATTGTCGGCAACGGGATGTATTTATACAAGATCATATCCGGGGACGAGGTCATCGGAAGCGGGAAACTGGTAGTGTTCGATTAAATGCTAGTTCCCTTTAACTTTATACAGGGGGCGTTAATATGTTAAAAAGGCTTATGATTTTTTCGGCTATTTTATTGATAGCGCTTTCTATCTCTTCTTTTGCCGCTGTCCCGAAAGTGATCAATTTTCAGGGCAAGCTGACGAGTTTGCTCGGCACTCCTGAAGGAAATCCCCAGACGCTGGTATTCAAGATCTGGGATACTGAATCCGGCGGGACTGTCCCACTATGGACCTCATCAGCCAATGATGTCATTCCCGACGAGGCAGGCCAGTTCAGCGTGGTTTTAGAGAACGGCAGCCCTTCTTTGGACACAATTGATTTCAACCAGCCGTTATGGCTGGAGATAGTCCACGGCGGGAATGCATTCTCGCCCAGGCAGCGGTTGTCCGCTGTTCCGTACGCTTTTTACGCTATAACCGCGGAATCGGTCGCGGGGGGTGGGGGAACTAGCCAGTGGGGTAATTCAGGGTCCAATATTTATTACAATTCAGGCAATGTGGGCATCGGGACGCCGGAGCCGACCGCAACGCTTGAAGTTGCGGGACAAATTAAGATCGCAGATGGTTCGCAGGGCGCAGGCAAAGTTTTAACATCCGATATTGATGGTTTGGCAAGCTGGCAGACAGGCGGAGGAGTCAGCCAGTGGACGGCTTCAGTAAATGATATCTATAATAATAATTCCGGCAATGTCGGCATTGGGACAACGGCGCCAGCATATTTGTTCCATGTCGCCAGCAGTGAAGCTGCGAAAACAATGTACTTTGACAGTGTAAAAGGCGCCTTTGGAGCCGGCTACAATCCAGGCGCCATCGGGAATTATTCAGTTGCTATGGGATATGGTTCATCTGCCAATAATACATACTCAACTGCAATAGGAACTACGTCATACGCTAACGGGGATGCGGCAGTTTCCATTGGATACGACACACGTGCTAACGGGAGGTACTCAACCGCGCTAGGATATCAAACAGAAACTAACTCATACTACTCAATGGCTTTAGGTAAATGGGTGAAAACCGGATCATCTGCTGACAATGCTATAGTTTTAGGAAGTGGATTGGGCACTGGTAATTCTCTTATTAACAACACCCCCAATTCTCTTATAGTGGGCTTTAATTCAGACATTCCGACTTTGTTTGTTGGCCCGAGTTCCGGCGTAGGAACCTCCGGCAATGTGGGCATCGGGACGACGGAGCCGGTTTCGATATTGACCGTTGCCGGGACGATCGAAACTACCTTAGGAGGCATTAAATTTCCTACCGGCAACATTCAGACCGATGCTGCAGGAGCCAGCCAGTGGACGGCTTCAGTAGTAAATGATATCTACAATAATAATATCGGCAACGTCGGCATCGGGACGACGGCGCCGGGGGCAAAGCTGGACGTGACTGCCGAAGCCGGAGATGCGATATGTGGAACAACAATCAATACGGGTAGTTCAGGATTATATGGCAAATTCAACGGGCAGAATGGGATAGGATACGGAGTATATGGCGAGAAAGTCGGCTCTGGGTTCGGAGGATACGGTGTATATGGAATTGCAAATGGAGGCGGCACAGAATATGGAGTATATGGAACAGCGGGCGGAAGTCCGCCATCAGCAGGTGTATATGGTTCAGGCACTTTTCACGGTGTTTACGGAGTATCAGCACAAGGCGCTGGGCCATATGCGGGAGTGTACGGAGCTAATTCATCCGGCGGATGGGCCGGATTTTTTAACGGGAGTACTTATGTTGCAGGCAAATTAGGTGTTGGGACGGACATCGGGTTTGCACCGGACTATGAATTGACCGTTAACGGAACTGTTGACGCACAGAAAGGCGTAAGGTTCCCGGACGGCTTTACCCAGACAGTTGCTTATACCGGGGGCGGAGGCGGGATCTCCACTACGGAGGCGGATGCAAGATATATAATGAATACGACGGAAGCGCAGGCCGGCAATATAAATATTTCAGGAAATGGAATGTTCAGCGGCAGCGTGGGCATCGGGACGGTGAGTCCGGGAACGTCACTTGAAGTTAATGGACAAGTTAAGATCACTGGCGGAGCTCCGGGTTCAGGCAAAGTTTTAACATCCGATGATACCGGGTTAGCAACATGGCAAACCCCTGCAAGCGTAACATCGGTTGAATTTGCAACCTTATCAGGCACAGCTTCTCAACTTGCCACGGCCCGCACAATCGGCGGAGTTCCTTTTGATGGTTCGGCCGATATCACTGTTGCTTCCGCTGAGGGCGGCTTTACTGTGTCAGACAGCGTGAATGATTTTTCATTCCAAAACTCTAATACGACAGCTTCAGACTTTACAAGGGGCATTAACAATCACATAAGCGTTACTACCTCAAGAGGCAGCGCAGAAGGCATATATAATGATGTGCATTCATATAATGATACTGCCACCGGCATTACCCAGAATGTTGATGCACATGGTTCCGGGACGTCTACCACTGCTTACGGTATGATAAACTCTGTCACAGGAATTACTCAGGGCTCGGGCGCAGGCTATGGCGTATATAATACAGTTTCTCATCCATACCGTTCCTACGGTACGATCAACGACATAACTTCCGGTAATATGGGCATGATCGGGACTAAAAATAATATAAACGGATCTACTGGCCCTAACACATCAAATTATGGAAGCTGGAATATCGTTAAGGTTAATGGAGGGGCACGTACTAATTATGGCGTGTATTGCGATGTTTCCAACGAATCGGATAACAAAAACTACGGCATTTATGCTCTGTCTGACAAGAATTATTTTTCCGGCAATGTGGGTATTGGGACGACGGAGCCTACGGCAACGCTTGAAGTCGCAGGACAAGTCAAGATCAAAGATGGTTCGCAGGGCGCAGGCAAAGTCTTGACCGATTCGGATGGAAGCGGCTTGGCATCCTGGCAGACCGCGGCAGGTGGCGGGATCTCCACCGCGGAGGCGGATACAAGATATATAAAGAACGGAACTGGAGCGCAGACCGCCGACATGAATATCTTAGGAAATGGAATTTTCGGCGGCAATGTCGGCATTGGGATAACAGATACTTCCGCATATAAGGTTAAAGTGAATGCCGAGGCGTCTTCCGGCCCGGCGCTGGGCATTTGGAATTATGTTATAGCAACAACCAATGGCTCCGGCGAGGGCATAAGGAACGAGGTTTATTCGCATGCTGCCGGCGGACCCCCTTCACCCACTACGGCCTATGGCATCAACCAGATAGTGGACGCTACGGCAGGCGGCGGCAATAATACCGCTTACGGCATGAAGAACACTGTCACGGCAAGTACAATGGGCGGCGGCAGCAGCACTGGTGTTTATAATGTTATCACTCATCCAGTTGATGCGACGGGTATAAATAACAATGTAACCGTAACCGGAGGAGGCCCGGCCGCTAAAGGAACTGTAAATACCGTATCCGGCGCCGCCGTATGTTACGGAACTAGTAATACCGTTACCAGCAATGGAGGAGGACCAAGCTTTGGCTACTATGCCAATGTTTCCGGCGGATCGGAAAACTACGGAATTTATGCTGCTGCCGACAAGAATTATTTTTCCGGCAAAGTGGGCATTGGGACGTCGACACCGGCTTCGATATTGACAGTTGCGGGGACAATTGAAACTACCTTAGGCGGCGTAAAGTTCCCGGGCGGCGGGATCCAGACGGTTCCTTATGCCGGAGGCGGCATCACTTCTCTCGGCAGCCAGACCGGCGCGACGCAAACTTTTGCCACCGGAACCACGGGTACGGATTTTAATATTACTTCTGAAAGCAATACCCACACATTTAATATTCCCGATGCTTCCGCGACGGCGCGGGGTTTAATTAATACCGGCGACCAAACTTTTACCGGGAACAAAACCTTTTCTCAGGCTGGACAGTCCAACGTCACTTTGAAAGTGGAGGGTCCTTTGAATCCGAATTTAGAGCTGAAGAGTACTTCTGTCACGGGCGAAACCTGGAAGATACTCGGTGTGGGCGATGACGGGACCCTGCAAATCAGTATAAGCGGAGGGGCTAATGCGGGGAATAAAGTCCTTATTACACCTGTGGGAACACTCGAGGCTAAAAAAGGCGTAAAATTCCCGGATAATAATACTCAGACGGTGGCATTCCAAGGCACTGCAACGGATAGCACGAAAGTGGCGAAAGCTGGGGATCAGATGAGCGGAAACCTTGATGTAAATGGAAAAGCTACTATCGAAGCCGCGACAGGCAAGATCTCGACCATCGGCAACCTGAAAGTCGTCGGCTCAGCGGAGATCGGCGGATCTGGCAATTCTGCAACAGGCGCAAATTCAATAGCCATGGGGGCCTCAAACGCCAGCGGGGATTATTCAACCGCCATGGGAAAAGGCACAGTCGCCAGCGGGAAGAATTCAACCGCCATGGGTGATTACACAAACGCCAGCGGGGGAAACTCAACCGCCATGGGAACTTCTACAATCGCCAGTGAGGAGGATTCAACCGCCATGGGATATATGACAATCGCTGGCGGAGTTGCCTCAACCGCCATAGGATGGCAAACACTCGCCAGCGGGGGTGTGTCAACCGCCATGGGGATGAGCACAACCGCCATCGGCAACTACTCAACCGCAATGGGACAAGCGATCACCGCTAAAGGGGAGAATTCATTTGGAATAGGATTGAATGATACCGTTAGCACCATCGAATCAACCAACACAATGGCGATAATGGGAGGCAACGTCGGCATCGGGACGACGGAGCCGAAGGCAGTTCTTCATGTCGTCGGGAGCGCTGAAATAGACGGGAACCTGAAGGTCACGGGGACAATAGAAGGCGATTCTCCCGTGAAGATAGCGGGAGGATTGAATGTCGTGACCGGCGGCTTAACGGCGAACCAGGACATAACGATCGAAGCAGCGAGTCTGTGGGTCAGGGCGTCCTCGGAAGGTTTCTCAAGGATATACCTGGATAATAATACGGCTGGAGGGGAAAAAGCATATATAGGTTGGGGAGGAACAACGAAGAAGGTGTTCTTTGGAAAAACATTGAATCCTACCGTTGACAACGACCTATTTACGATCGATCTTTACACTAATAACGTAAATGTAACTCACGGGAAACTTACTGTTGACGGAACCGTGGAGGTGGGGAAAAGGCTTAATGTCACGGGCAAGATATCGGGCGAGTCTTTGGTATCTACGAATAACTTGACGCTTTTAAACGGCGGCATATATTTCAATGATTCTACTTATCAATCTTCCGCAGGCGTGGAACAGACAGGTGGCTCTATGACGGGAAAGTTGACGATCGATAAGGCAGACCTGCAGATCAATGCGCCCATCGCCGGGTTTTCAAGGGTATATTTCCAGGACTTCACAGGAGAAGATGCCTATATCGGTTGGGGAGGGGGTCTTGATAAAATATTTTTTGGCAAGACATTAACACCCGCAGCTGAGAATGATATTATGATATTGAATTTGAACACTAAACAAGTTAACATTCCGGGTTTAAATACAGGCGCACAACATTATGCTTATGTCGACTCTTCCGGAAACCTTCTTTCTGGCCCTGCTGTTGGATCAGATATTAGATTAAAGAAAAATATCACAAGCATTTCTGATCAGTTAGATGTATTGGCATCACTGAAGAAGCTTCGCGGCGTTTATTTTAACTGGAAAACACCCGTCAAAGAAGCGGATGGCCTTGGAGACAAGAGGGAGATCGGCATGATAGCCCAGGAAGTAGAGCCGGTTCTGCCGGAGCTGGTTTCAACGGGATCAGACGGCTATAAATCCCTGGATTATCCAAAACTGACCAGTTACCTATTAGAGGTCTGCAAGGCGCAGCAGAAAGAGATCGAGGAACAAAAGAATCAAAATGATCTGCAACAGAAAGATATCGAGACCCTTAAAGAAGAAATAAGGTTGTTGAAGGGACAATAGAAAAACCGTGAACACTAAAGAAAGAGAAGAATTATGTTAAAAAGGCTTATGATTTTTTCGGCTATTTTATTGATAGCGCTTTCTATCTCTTCTTTTGCCGCTGTTCCGAGGGTGATCAATTTCCAGGGTAAGCTGACAAGTTTGCTCGGCACTCCTGAAGCAAATCCCCAGACGCTGGTATTCAAGATCTGGGATACTGGATCCGGCGGGACTGTCCCACTATGGACCTCATCAGCCATTGATGTCATTCCCGACGAGGCAGGCCAGTTCAGCGTGGTTTTAGAGAACGGCAGCCCTTCTTTGGACACGATCGATTTCAACCAGCCGTTATGGCTGGAGATAGTCCACGGCGGGAATGCATTCTCGCCCAGGCAGCGGTTGACCGCTGTTCCGTACGCATTTTACGCGATAACCGCGGAGTCGGTCGCGGGAGGCGGGGGAGGCAGCCAGTGGGGGAATTCAGGAAGCAATATTTATTACAATTCAGGCAATGTGGGCATCTCAGGCAATGTGGGCATCGGGACGACGGCGCCAACGGGTAAACTTCAGGTAACAACACTTGAAGGGGCGGCGCCTTCAATATTTGTAAGCACGATCGAAGGCAATGTCGGCATCGGGACGACGGATACAAGCGGTCAAGCACTTAGGGTTAATGGCTTTATCCGTTCTAACGGCGCATATCTGGGGAATTTCATTCCAATATCTTCGGCCTATCAACTTGTCATCGGTTCCTATACGGACAATGCTGTTTTATACATGGGACAAGAAAATTCTCGTAACATTGAATTGGGTTGGATATATAATTCGGATCTGTCAAAAGGATACGGCCAATTAGTGACTTATGGTTATAGTAATGATTTCAAAATGGATGCCCAAAACTTGTATTTGCAAAGCGCTTCCGGCGGCAAGGTCGGCATCGGGACAACGGATGCGACTTCAATGCTTACCGTTGCCGGGACGATCGACGCCATGGATTATTACAAAAATGGCGTGCCTTTTTCGGGCGGAGGCGGCGGGGCTCTTAACAATCTGAAGGTGATCGGCACGGCGGAGATAGGCGATGCTAACTGTTCCGCTACAGGCCTGAATTCTGTGGCAATAGGATGTAGCACGGAAGCCAGCGGGCAATACTCAGTCGCCATGGGAGGGGACGATACCACCGGATATAGAACAATTGCCAGTGGAGATTTTTCAGCCGCAATAGGACATTCAACAACTGCCAGTGGAGCTGGCTCCGTCGCAATGGGTTATGTAACATCGGCTGGTAATCAAATGGGTGCAGTAGCCATGGGACAATACACAAAAGCCACAGGTGTTGCATCAGTTGCAATGGGAAACGATACAACTGCTTCAGGGCAGAATTCCTTCGCAGAAGGTTCTGGTTCAAAAGCCATCGGTCTTTATTCAGTTGCTTTGGGGTTACTAACAAAAGCTGGCGGGGAAGGTTCGTTTACGGCAGGAAGTAATACACAAGCTTACGGAAAGTATTCAGCCGCATTTGGAGAACATACAAGCGCTGAAGGGCAAGGTTCGCTTGCGGCGGGAACGTCTACGTATGCAAGCGGAGCATATTCAGCCGCATTTGGAAGTGAGACGATCGCCGGCAACTTAAATACAACAGCTATGGGACAGGGCTCAAATGCCAGCGGGGACACCGCAACTGCAATTGGAAGTTACGCAACAGCCAGCGGGGGCGGTTCGATCGCAATTGGATTTCAAGCAGCCGCCAGCGGAGATCTTGCGACCGCAATTGGATTCATGACAAAGGCAAAAGGAGCTAAATCATTTGCTGTTGGAGATAACACGATCGCCAGCGGGGAAAGTTCAACCGCAATGGGAAGCAAAATAACCGCAGCGGGAGATCATACTTTTGGCATTGGATTAACTACGGACGCATATACGATAACTCAGCCGAATACAATGGCGATAATGGGAGGCAAGGTCGGAATCGGGACGACGGAGCCAACGGCGGCTTTAGATGTTAATGGGAATGTAAAGATCGGAGCGAACGGATTTACAATATCAGATTGGGCAGGTGGAAGTTGGATCAATATACCGACTACCGGCCCTTCTGGAATTGGAAGTGGTGGAGCAGGGATCAGTCCGTGGATTAGTTATGCTTTATCAAGTGGACAATGGTTTACCGATTCGTCAGCTGGCGACATTGCATACCGCAACACTTCAGGAAGGCTGCTGTTCGGTAATTCTGGCACGTCACCGTCCACTATGGCAATAATTAACAATAAAGTCGGCATCGGGACGCCGGAGCCGACTTCTAAATTAACGGTGGCAGGGACAATTGACGCTACCGAATATTACAAAAACGGCGCGCCTTTCTCGGGCGGTGGTGGTGGCTGGACGGAAGACGTTGGGGGGAACAAAATATATGTAACAGATATTGGTCGCAACGTGGGCATCGGGACGACGGAGCCTACGGCGAAGCTGGACGTGCAATCCGCCGCTGTGATCGGGAACAAGAATAGCGGAGGTTTACTGAAGGTCTTTACCGTTGATGGGAACGCAACTAAGTCGATCTTGGCGACTGGGGCCACGGAAAAAACCGGCTGTATAATCGGGCCATGGGGCTTGGATGGGGTATCCGTTGAGTCAAACGGCAATTTTGTAGACTGGAATCACGACCTTTACCTGAATTATTGGTCGAGCGGAAATATCGATCTGGCTTCCGGGGGCGGGGACATTTATGTTGCTTCCGGGGGCGGGGACACCTATCTAGCTTTTGGGGGCGGGAACATATTTGCCGATAGTGGTAATGACTTCTATTTTAATAATGGAGTATGGGACGAGTTCGGCAAAGTGGGCATAGGGACGACGGAGCCTTCAGCGGCCCTTGAAGTAAGCGAATCTCTTAAGGTTGGTTACGAAACGAATACAACATGGTTCCACCAACTGGGTACCGGAGGCTGGAGCCATTTTGCCGACAAGGTCGGGATCGGGACGACGGATCCGGGGACCAACAAGTTAAAAGTTGCCGGCAATGTGGATGCGACAGGCTTCTCCATAAATGGCGTTCCTGTCGGGACTTCCACTGATACATATTGGTCGTCAAGAGAAGGCGTGGGTATCTATTTTAATGGCGGATACGCGGGTATCGGGACGATTGAGCCAACATCCAGGCTGGATATTGACGGGAACATAAGGATGAGGGGTACGGGCACCGCCTTGCCGGCCGCAAGCGCAAGCTATCGGGGAACTATATACCTTTTGCAGGGCAGCGGCAGCGATCCCGACAGACTTTACATGTGCATGATGAAGAGCGATCAGTCCACGTACCAATGGGTCCTGATCGCCAGGGGTGATTGAGCGGGACTGGATCGAAGGTTTAGAAGCAGGTTTGAACATGGACATGCCGAACTCGCTTCTAAACCCGGACCGGGTTCATTGATTTTTAAGGAGGGATCATTATGTTAATAAAAGGTGATAGTTTTTTCGAGTATATTGTTGAAGGAGGGGTTAATGTGTTAAAAAAGCTGATAGTGTTTTCGGGTATATTGCTGGTAGTGCTTTCTGTTTCGTCTTTTGCCGCCGTCCCGAGGGTGATCAATTTCCAGGGTAAGCTGACAAGTTTGCTGGGCACTCCTGAGACAGGAGGGCAGAGTCTGGTCTTTAAGATCTGGTCGCATGCGACCAGCAGCGACATCGGGTACCTTAAATGGACATCATCAGTTATGAGCGTTACTCCCGACTATGCGGGGCAGTTCAGCGTGGTTTTGGAGAGCGGCAGCCCTTCTTTGGACACAGTTAATTTCAACCAGGCGTTATGGCTGGAGATCGTCGATAATAATACTTCCTTTGCGTTCGCGCCCAGGCAGCGGCTGACCGCCGTTCCATACTCTTTTTACTCTATTACTTCGGAATCGGGTGGCGGAGGAGGGGGAGGCGGAGGCTGGACGGAAGATGTTGGGGGGAACAAGGTATATGTAACAGATGTAGGTCGCAATGTCGGCATCGGGACGACGGATCCGAGAGCAACACTTGAAGTCACCGGTGACACTTTGGTTACCGGCGCCTTGTATGCCGGTAGCATTGGAGCTACTGGAGGAAAAACTGGAGCTGTTAGTTTTGGCGGAGTATACGGCATCTATGATGGTTTCAGCATAAATAATGGTACTGGGAGTCTTAGGTTCGCCGCGGATTCAAATCCGGACTCATTTTTTGTCCTGAATGCGGACGGTTTAGTCGGCATCGGAACGAATGCCCCGACTAAAAAACTTACCGTGGCAGGAACGCTGAAAGTCGTAGGCTCGGCGGAGATCGGCGATGCTTCATGTGAAGCGTCAGGCCCGTATTCAGTTGCAATGGGATTAAATACGACCGCGAGCGGGTTTGGTTCACTCGCCATCGGAGAAAACACATCTGCCAGTGGTAATACCGCGCTAGCTATGGGAGCAAGCACAACCGCAAGCGATGGCGGTATTGCCATGGGAGAGAATACTTCCGCTGGCGGGGCCGGTGTCGCCATGGGACATGGTGCAAAAGCCTTATCTAATTCGATCGCCCTCGGAACTAATTCGATCGCCTCTGACACTTCAACTTCCATAGGGTATTACACGAACGCAATCGGGTATAGATCGACTGCAATGGGATTTGCCGTAAGCTCCGAGGCGGGAGATTCGATCATTATTGGGAGCGGCTACACGACAAAAATAAGCCCCTTAGCTTACCTGAGTAATAATATTCCAAGTTCCTTTATGGTCGGGTACATGAACAGCACGGAAGATGTTATCCCGGAACTCTTTGTTAAGGATAACGCAGTGTGCATCGGGACGACAATTGAAACCGCATTGCTTACAGTTGCCGGGACGATCGACGCTACCGAATATTACAAGAACGGCGCGCCTTTCTCGGGCGGGTCCAGCCAGTGGACGGATTCAGGAGGCGGCATTTCCTATAATGCCGGCAATGTGGGCATCGGGACGCCGGAGCCATTATCAAACAAGTTGAGCGTTTTAGCAGATTCTAGTACTGCAATATATGGGGAAACGGCTGACCCTAGCGGAAATGGATATGGCGTATATGGATATGCAAACTTTCCTGGCAATCAAGTATATGGAGTATATGGACTAGCCAACAGTTATGCCGGTTCAGCAGGAGTAAAAGGCGAAAGCGGTTTTTACGGTGTTTATGGAATATCATCATCACCTTTGTCTGATTTTCCCTATATTGGCGCGGGAGTGATAGGAACTAATACATCCGGCGGATTGGCCGGATATTTCAATGGCAAGGTTTATGTTACAAGCAAAGTCGGCATCGGGACGTTCGAACCTACAGTAGCGCTGAAAGTCGTCGGCTCGGCGGAGATCGGCGCTGCTAACTGTTCCGCGACAGGAGCAAATTCAATTGCAATGGGAGATTCTACGGTCGCCAGCGGAAATCGCTCAACTGCAATGGGATATTATTCAGTCGCCAGCGGAGAGTACTCAACCGCAATGGGAGCTTCCACGGTAGCCGGCGGGTGGGATTCATTCGCCATGGGATATCAAGCAGCCGCCTTCCAGAATTACTCAAGCGCGATGGGATATCGAACAATCGCCAACGGGGAGGGTGCGATCGCCATGGGATATAACACGAACGCCTACGGGGCGGGTTCATACGCCATGGGAAATATAACAAACGCCAGCGGGGAGGGTGCGATCGCCATGGGATATAACACAAACGCCCTCGGAACTAAGTCAACCGCAATGGGAAATAATACACTCGCCAGCGGACCTAACTCAACCGCAATGGGATATTATACAATTGCCAGCGGTGAGAGCTCTGTAGCGATAGGGAGCAAAATAAAGGCAGAGGGAGATTATTCTGTTGGCATTGGATTAACTACCGAGGTGAATACGATAACTCAACCGAATACAATGGCAATAATGGGAGGCAAAGTCGGCATCGGGACAACGCAGCCGGCTTCTAAGTTGACCGTGGGAGGGACGATCGAAATTACCTCAGGCTCAGGAGGAGGGATTAAATTCCCTACCGGTAACATTCAGTATGACGCTGCAGGAGCCAGCCAGTGGACGGATTCAGTAAGCGGCATTTACTATAATGCCGGCAAGGTTGGGATCGGGACGCCGGAGCCATTAAGCAGATTGAGCGTCGGAGGAAGTGGAGTTAGTGGAGCTGCAATATATGGCACAAGCGGTACGTACGGTGTTTATGGAAAATCGACGGCAGAACTTTACGCGGTTGGCGCGGGCGTAGCAGGTTATAATACAAGCGGCGGATTGGCCGGATATTTCTCCGGCACTGTTTCAATGATGAGCGGTAACGTCGGAATCGGAACGACGATGCCGGCAAGCAAATTGAGCGTCGGAGGAAATGGAGCTGCCGGATACGCAGGATATTTCACTGGAAATACTAAGATCGTCGGCTCGGCGGAGATCGGAGTTGCTGGATGTTCCGCAAATGGTCAAAATTCTATCGCCATGGGAAATGAAACACATGCCGATGGAACCACCTCAACCGCAATGGGAAGCGGTACATCTGCCACCGGGCAGAACTCAACAGCAATAGGAGAGTCCACAAGCGCCACGGCTCTGGATTCAACCGCAATGGGATATTCAACATCTGCCGGCGGGGCAGCTTCAATCGCCATGGGACATGGCACGGCCGCCAGCGGTGAGAGCTCAGTGGCGATGGGATATGGTATATCGGCGCTAAAAGATCATACTTTCGGCATTGGATTAAATGAAACGTCGTATTCGATAAATACGGCAAATACAATGGCGATAATGGGCGGCAATGTCGGCATCGGGACGACGAGTCCCACAGTAGCGCTGAAAGTCGTCGGCTCGGCGGAGATAGGCAGTGATACGTGTTCCGCAAGAGGACAGTATTCAGTTGCCATGGGATTTAGGACAACCGCCAGCGGATTCTATTCAACAGCAATGGGTGGAGGTATGTTTGACCCAACAACCGCCAGCGGAGATTACTCAACCGCCATGGGATATGAAACAACCGCCAGTGGGAGTCTCTCAACCACAATGGGATGGGGCACAAAAGCTATGGGGTCGCGCTCAACCGCAATGGGGCAAAAAACGACCGCCCAGCCTTATGCATCGCTTGCGATAGGACAATATAACATAACAAGTGATGCTTATACTACAAACAGTTGGGTAGGCACAGATCCGGTGTTTATCATTGGAAATGGCACTGCTCTGGAGAGTCCTTCCAATGCCATGACCGTACTTCAGAACGGCAAAGTCGGCATCGGGACGACGGCGCCTGCAAGCAAATTGAGCGTCGGAGGGACAGGAATTACTAATGCCGCAATATATGGCACAAGCGATGCTTACGGTGTTTATGGATCATCAACATACAATAGCACATCTGAAAGCTATGCAGGAGTATATGGAAGTAATACATCCGGTGGATGGGCTGGATATTTCGCCAACAATGTTTATATGGGCGGCAGGGTCGGCATCAGCGCGACGACGCCCTTAAGCACATTAAGTGTCGGAGGAAATGGAATTTCTGGAACAACAATATATGCAACATCAATTACAACAGGATCTAAAGTAATATATGGCGAATACCCCTCTACGATCGGGGCAGGTGGAACCGGAGTATATGGACTTTGTAACGGACCAGCGGTAGGGGTTGGGGTTTCCGGCAGATGCACCGGCGCCTCAACGGGTGGTTCAATAGGAGTATTAGGCTCAAGCGATTCTTTCGGTGTTAAAGGTGTTGCAGCTATTCCTGATAATTCGACTGGATATGGTGTATACGGCGATGCTAGTGGCAAAAATGGTACTCCTAACCCTTCTACGGCATACGGTTTATACGGGAAGGCAACCGCATTTTCAGCAACTGGAGTATACGGAACAGCGAATGGCTCATACGGAGCCGGAGTATACGGGAACGCTGAAAATTCTAACGTTAATGCCGGATATTTCAAGGGCAAATTTGATGTGGTATCATCTGATTCAACGGCTGCATTCGATGTAAGCAATACAGGCGTAGTCACTTACCCAAAGCAGCCTTGCGCAAGAGCGTGGCTTAATAACGCGTTTCACGTACACAGCAGTACACCATCAAAAATACCTTTTGATAGCAAAGCTGGGAGCGGGGGTTGGGATGTGCCAGGAAACTTTTTTGACAATATAACTAATTACCGACTTATATTTCCCGTTAATGGATATTATTTAATTAATGCAAGGGTAATGTTTAATTCTGTTGTTGCTAACGGATGCGGTCAGATATACCTTCTTAAAAATGGTGTAGGGGCGCCGCTTTCTTACGGGCAGGCGAACACTCATGGTGGCTCTTGCAATGTAGCCGCAAATATCAGCGATATAGTTTGTATCACAAATGCACCAAATGATTATATTGAAGTTTGGGGAACGACATACGGCGATATAGGAGTTCAGTATGATTTAGACAACTCATCAGGAAATACTTTCATTTCTGCAACTTTATTGCATTAAGAAGCTTGAAATTAAGGTTTTCATGAGGGATCAAGGGCCTGTCCGGGTAAGGCCCTTTGCCTCGTCGTAAATCGTTTTTAGCGGAACGCCTGTTCTCCTGGACAGTTTTGCGCAGTCCTCGTACTCAGGGGAAATGTTCTTGATCACATTCCCGATCTTGCCTACTTTCACGGAAACACTGCCGTACCTGGTCTTGACCCGCTTGAAACATCTTTCAAGTTTTTCCCTTTTAACAAGATAAGTCCTTACCCCCAGCGTCGTCGTTTCGCTGAATATCCTGTCAAGGAGCTTGTCCTTGTTATTGAGATCGGACAGTACAGTGAGGATAATACCTGGTCTGTTCTTTTTCATCCTGGCAGAGGTTATGTAAGCATCGAGCGCTCCCGTTTTCATCAAAGAGGCAATAACATGGTCATATAGCTCCGGATTCATGTTATCTATATTCGTCTCAATAACAGCGGCCATGTCCTCGCTGAAGCTCGATATCGATCCCCCTATGAAAAGCCGCAATATGTTGGCTTCGGCAAAGTTGAATGTTCCCGCGCCGGAGCCGACCGTCTTAAGCTCGAGCTTTGGCATATCTGTAAAGCTTTTGGCGATGGTCGTGATTATCGCTGCACCGGTGGGCGTCACAAGTTCGGCTTCGATGTTCTTTTTGTAGACAGGAACGCCTTTTAAAAGCTCAGCAGCGGCGGGGGCGGGGTTTGGAAGCATCCCGTGGCTGCTCTTTATGGGGCCGTAACCGAAGGGGAGGGGGGAGCAGTAAACTTCCTTTATCCCCAGCTTATCGATGCCTATTGCTGCGCCGACAATATCGACTATAGCATCGATCGCTCCTGTTTCGTGAAGGTGGTAAATATTTCCGCCGTGAACCCTTGATTCGGCTTTGAACAGCCTCTCGAATATCATCCTGCTTAATTGTTTGACGTTGTTATTGAGAGAGCTTTTGCGGATGACATCGAATATCTCTTTTTTCGTCCTTCCGCCCTTCCTGTCGGGGATGATCACATCGATGTGTTTCGCCCTGAAGCCGCTTTTTCTGACGTTCGAGATCTTGAGAGTATATCCTTTGAGCTTAAGTTTTTTCAGTTCTTTGGTCAGGCAGGATAAGCTAAGGCCCGCATCGAGGAGCGCGGCAAGTATCATGTTCCCGGAAATTCCCGTTGGGCAGTCAAAGTAAGCTATTTTCATAAATCACATTTTATCACATATCTCTCAACTCAACAAAACGCCATCGATAAACTTATATTATCGTGACGATAAGTATTGCCGTTTCACTCAGAACACGCAATTACCAATGACCAATTCTCAATGTCAAATTAATGTCCAATGACCAATATTTCAATTGGATATTGGGAATTGAATGATTAATTTGTCATTGGTAATTGGGGTTTGGTAATTGCAGCCTTAACTTGCCTCTCTTGCAAAAGGAAAAAATAGGAAAAAGGATTTTATGTTTTGTATTTTAGAATTACTTGTTCTTGTTGATGACCGCGGCCATGACGCCGGCGCCGAAGCCGTTGTCGATATTGACCACTGCTACTCCGGGAGCGCAGGAGTTCAGCATTGAAAGCAGCGCTGCAAGACCCTTGAATGAAGCGCCGTAGCCGATCGAGGTGGGGACCGCTATCACCGGCTTGTCAGTCAATCCGCCCACCACAGAAGCAAGCGCCCCTTCCATTCCTGCGGCGACGATTATCACGTCCGATCTGTTCAATTCATCCATGCTCCCGATGATCCTGTGAAGGCCGGCAACTCCGACATCATATAACCTTGAGACCGAATTCCCTAGAAATCCGGCGGTTACAGCCGCTTCTTCGGCAACGGGAATATCAGCCGTACCTGCGGTTATCACAAGGACTTTGCCTTTTAACTTACCGCCTTGACCGATAGTGACTATCCTCGCTTTATCGTGATACTTTGCGGACGGCTTGATAGATCTGATCGCTTTAAAGACCTTATCGTCCGCCCTTGTGGCCATAATATCGCTGTGGTTTGCAGATAATCTTTTGAATATCTCTTTTATCTGCGAGATGGATTTTCCCTGGCAGTAGATGACTTCGGGAAAACCTTTCCTCATCGCCCTGTGAGTATCAAGTTTCGCGAACCCGATGTCCTCGAAAGGAAGGCGCTTCAGCCGGCTGTACGCTTCTTCAAGCGCGACCTTTCCGCTTTTAACGTCCTTAAGGAGTTTTTTGATCTTTGCTATGTCCATGCAGCTCTTCCATCCTCTTCTTTATCTTCGCCTCGAATCCCCTGTCGGTGGGTTCGTAATAATTCTTTTTCGCCGGAATGTAATCCTGTTTAACGAAACCACCCTCAAAATCGTGAGCATATTTGTAGCCGATGCCGTGGCCCAGTTTTTCCGCACCCGGATATCCCGTTCCTTTCAGGTGATCGGGAACATCCATGGTCACGTTGTTCTTCACGTCCCCGAGCGCCTTTTCTATTCCCATGTACGCGGCATTGCTTTTCGGGGCAGTCGCGACATAGACCGCGGCCTGGGCGAGAGGGATACGGGCTTCCGGCATACCGACGAACTCGGCTACCTGCATTGCGGAATTGGCCACTACGAGCGCGAGAGGATCGGCGTTGCCGACATCTTCCGACGCGCATATCACTATCCTGCGCGCGATGAACCGCGGGTCCTCTCCGGCATAGATCATTTTTGCAAGATAATACAGCACAGCGTCAGGGTCGGAACCTCTCATGCTTTTAATGAACGCAGAGATCGTGTCGTAGTGGCTGTCGCCGGCCTTGTCATACACGACGGCTTTTTTCTGTATGGATTCCTCCGCGGCTTTCTTAGTGAATTTTATCGTTCCGTTCTTGCCTGGCTTTGTGGTGAGCACTCCTATCTCAAGCGAGCTAAGCGCTTTTCTCGCGTCCCCGTCGGACGCTTTCGCAAGATGTTCGACGGCGCCTTCATCCATGGAAACCTTGAAATTCCCGAGCCCTCTCTCCTTGTCTTTCAGGGCATTTAAAAGTATGGCCTTTATCTCATCCTGGGTCAGTTTTTTCAGCTCGAATATCTGCGAGCGCGAAACAAGGGCGGAAGTTACGTAAAAGAAGGGATTTTCAACCGTTGCCCCGATAAGAGTTACAGTACCGTCTTCCACGTGAGGCAGTAGGACATCCTGCTGGAGCTTGTTGAACCTGTGGATCTCATCAAGGAACAGGATGGTCCTTCTGTTAAGGGCGTTCTTAAGCTCCCTAGCTTCCTTGATGATCTTTTTCAGGTCATCCACCTTCGCGATGGTCGCGTTCACCGCCTTGAATTCCGACTTTGTGGTGTTCGCGATGACCTTGGCAAGTGCGGTCTTTCCCGTGCCAGGCGGGCCATAGAGGATGACGGAGTTCAGCCTGTCGGCTTCAATGGCGCGCCTCAGCAATTTCCCGCTCCCTATGATATGTTCCTGTCCCACGAATTCATCAAGGGATCTCGGGCTCATTCTGTAAGCCAGGGGAGCATTTTTATCGATCTCTTGGTGCTCAGATGATTCGAAAAGTTTCACGGGGATATTATACCATATATAAGGAGGGGAAATTGAGATGAGAGATGCGAGATGTGAGATATTAATTCGCATCTCGCACCTCGCACTTCACACTTCTTGTTCTATTATCTTTTCCTGAGAAGTGATATTAAGGCCGGAACTCCTATCGAATCAACAGAGATAAGGCAGCAAAGAATGATCCAGTCCATCTTCGTGTCTATCAAGCCCGCTAGCCTAAGGATAACAAAAATTATTGCACCCATTTTACATCCTCCTTTCTTTTATTTATTTGAAGTTGTCCGCCACCAGTAAACCATTGCCGCAACAATGATCACTAAAAGGATCCATCCCCATGTGCTCATCTTGAATGTCCTCCTTTCGCCCCGATTATAATCCCTACGTTCTCTTCAAAGCAAGCATTTTAATGAGTTTTTCGTAAGGGAAACAATTAAGGATGTCTTTCTTTTCCAGCCACCCGCGCCTGGCCGCAAGGACCCCGTATCTCATAAGGTCAAGCTGTGTGACGGAATGGGAATCCGTCGTTATCGCGATCAATATCCCCAGTTCCTTTGCCTTGCGGCAGTGTATGTCGTCCAGGTCCAGCCTTATAGGATTGCCGTTCAGTTCAACGAATGTTCCCGTGTCTTTTGCGGCTTTCAATACCGCGTCCAGGTCCACCTCGTAAGCTTCACGCTGGCCGATGAGCCGGCCCGTGGGATGCGAAAGTACGTGCACATATCTGTTCTTCATCGCGGAAATTATCCGCTTTGTCATGTCGCTTCTGCCCATCTTGAAATGCGAATGTATCGAAGCGAAAACAATGTCTATCTCTTTCAATAAACTGTCAGGGTAATCAAGCTTGCCGTCGGGCAAAATGTCCACTTCCATCCCGCGTATCACCCTTATCCCGCTTATCTTTTTGTTCGCCAGGTCTATCTTCTTAAGGTGCGCCATGGCTTCCTTTTCCGTAAGCCCGCCGGCGACCCTTGTGGACTTCGTGTGGTCGGTTATGGCCAGGTATCCATAGCCCAATTTTTTTGCGGCCGCCGCCATTTCTTCTATGGTGTTTGCGCCGTCCGTTGCCTTCGTGTGTATATGAAGGTCGCCCTTTATGTCTTTTAACTCTACAAGTATCGGAATATTGCCCTTTTTCGCCGCTTCTATCTCTCCCTGCGCTTCCCTTATTTCTGGTGGAATGTATGATAGACCGAGAGCCTTGAAGATGTCGTTCTCTTCAGCGCCGCCGATCCTCTTGTTCCCCCTGTATATGCCGTATTCATTGATCTTCAATCCTTTTTTTATCGCCATTTCCCTTACCTGTATGTTGTGCTGCTTGGACCCGGTGAAGTAATATACAGCGGCGCCGAAGCTTTTGGGCTCGACCACTCTCACATCCGCCTGCATCCCGTTCTTCAGGATCACCGAGGATTTTGTCTCTCCTTTTGCAAGCACCCTTTCGACGTGAGGAAGTTTTATGAAAGCTCCCATTATTTTTTTCGGCTTCTTGGATGTCACGAGAATATCTATGTCGCCGATGGTCTCCTTGGCTCTCCTAAGGCTGCCGCAGGGGACGATCTTGTCGACCTCCTTGAGTTTCTTGAGCGATTTGACTATTGCTTCGGCATAGGGGAGGGCGTCGCCGATGGAGAACCTGCCGATATTCCTCTTTTTCATCGCGATGCCGGAGAGCATGTTCTGTATCTTTTTCGCCCTTATCCCCGGGAGCTTCTCAAGTTCGCCATTTTTTGCCGCTTTTTCGAGCTTATCAATGCTGTCGATCTTCAATTTTTTATGGAGGAGGATGGCGGTTTTCGGCCCGATCCCGGGGACGGCGATAAGTTCAAGAAGGCTTTTCGGGAATTTCTTAAGGAGATCATCATGGGACTTAAGCTTCCCGGTCTTGATGAGCTCTTCAATGTGCTCTGCTATGCCTTTGCCTATCCCGGGGACGTTCTCGAGCGCGGTCAGTCCGCCGCTTTTGTAGATCGATCCAAGATCTTCCGAAAGGTTTTCAATGTTCTGGGCGGCTTTCTGGTAAGCGCGGATACGAAAGGGATTTTCTTCTCCCAGTTCAAGGAGAAGTGACATTTCAAGGAATATCTTTGCAAATTCCTGGTTTTCCAATTTTATCTATTTCAGGGCCTTGGCCAGTGCTTCGCCGAAGGCTTTCGCCGACTTTGGCCCGTCCGCGGTCACTATGTTCCCATCCGTTGTCACGCAGTCCCCGGTATATATGGCCCCGCCGGCCTTCAGGAGGGCTGCCACGCCCGAGAAACAAGTTGCCTTTTTTCCGTCGAGAACGCCCGCTTTTGCGATCGTGCCGGCCGCGGCGCAGATAGCCCCGAGAACTTTTCCTGCCGAGACAGTTTCCCTTGCAAGCTCATGCGCTGTCTTGTCGTCGTGGAATTGGTAAGAGCCGGGGCCTCCTATGAAAACGACCGCATCGTAATCGGCAGAATTCGCATCTTTCAGGAGGACATCCGCCTTAACAACTCCGCCTTCCGCGCCTTTCGCGGTCTTTGCGGTGGAAGCGGTCAGGACCTTTATCCCGCCGTCCTCCAGCACTTTCTTCGGGTCATAATATTCGGGGTCCCTGAAGTTTTCGCTTGATATAACCATTAGTATTTTTTTATCGGATTTTGCTTTCATGTACATCCTAAGTATATTAGTTTATTAGTGTACCTGGGCGAGTAAACCAGTGAATCAGGATATCAGGCCTGATCCACTCATGTCCTGATATACTCGCCCTCGTTTACTGATACACTGATTTCCTGCTTCATCCTCCCAGGTCCTCTCTTACCTCAAAAAGCCTTATTACGTCCCTTTGGGAAATGATGCCGACGAGCTTCCCGCCTTGAGTGACAAGCAGCCTGCCTACGCCGTTGCCGGCCATTTGTGCGAGCGCTTCGAGGATATCGGCATTGGGAGCAACTACAAGGTTGCTTCTGATCGGGATCATCGCTTCCGGGACATTTGTATCAGCCCAGCGGTCCCTAGGAACGTCCTTTACGGAATGGATTGTCACTATCCCTTTAACATCCCCGTCATCCGTGACTACCGGGATAGATGTGAACCTGTACTTGAAAAAGTAACCATCGACAAGAGAGAGAATGGTCAGGTTATCGCTGACGGTCACCACGTTTTTTGTCATGATATCACGGACCTTCACGCCGGCCAGATATTTATTGAAAGCCACCTGCTGGTAGCTTGCCGAAGCGGCCTCTTGCAAGAAGAACCCTATTAATATCAGCCATATCCCGGAAATAAAATCTACATTAGAAAAGAACAGGACTATCCCAAAACCCATCAATAAATAAGCAAAGAGTTTCCCGAGGCTGGTCGCGATCAATGTAGCCCTTTTAAGGTCGTTGGTGATGCTCCATAGCGCAGATCTAAGTATTCTGCCGCCATCGAGAGGAAATCCGGGCAAAAGATTAAATACGCAGACCATCAAATTTATCTCTGAAAGATACTGCGTGATAACTGTAATGACAGCGGGGAGTCCGATATTATGGAACAATCGAGCAAGAACGGAAAATATAAAAGACAATGATAAACTGCATAAAGGGCCGGCGATCGCCATTTTAAATTCCGTTCCCGGCGTCTGGGGTTCTTTTGATATATGAGCAACACCGCCAAAGACAAAGAGAGTTATCCCTTTTATCGGCAGATCATTTTTTATCGCAACATAGGAATGGGAAAGCTCGTGCAAGAGCAATGAAGAAAAGAAGAATAAAGAGGCGACGATCGCAGCTAACCAGTAAATTATGGTCGGAAGGCCCTGCATATCATGGGAATTCGGGAATACTGTTGCTGCAAGCGTCCACGTGACAAGGAAAAAGATGATGAACCAGGAATAGTTTATCTCTACGGGTATCCCCAGTATCGTTATTATATGTATGGACCTGTTCATGCCCGCCTCCTTGCACGCACCTGGGTCGAGTACGCATCCATGATATTGAACGCCCATATTACGGGATAAAGCACGACGAATACGGCAAAGACCGCCAAAAAAAGGTATGCGTTCAAAAGGAGCGAGCCGTAAATTATCATGGGAAATCCCAGGTAGAACCAGAGCATTATTTTAAGCCCTTTGCCGGCGTCCCCTTTGATCACCTGCCCGAGCCCCGCTACAGCCGCCGATGCCGCCGCGGGAAGGCGATATTTCTTCCTTTTTACTGCCACACAAGGATTATAACATAAAAAACGGCGGCGATTTATCTTGAAATGCTTTTTTCCAGGAATTCCTTCCAGTCATTGCAGATCACTACAGTGAAATCCGATTGGGTGTCGCCCGTGCCGGAAATAAGCACATCTTTTATCCCAAGCATGCCGCCGAGCTTCTTTGCCCCGGGCTCATCGCCTTTCTGAGCGATTATCTGCGTTCTGGAGACCCCTGGTTTCTTCTGGGTAGAAACGTTCACGATCGCGAATTCCTTATTATAAAGCAGCTTCATCATCTGGCGCACAGATTCAAAATCATCAGTATTGTTTATTATTGTGATCGATGAAGAGGGGACATGCCTGGGTTCAAATTTTGCCAGAAGCTTTTTTGAAAAATATTTATTTACAATATCCCTGAGCGCTTCCTGGTCGGGAGCCCATACGCTTGCGTTCATTTCTCCCACGGAAAAACTTCCCGGAACGATGGTCATGTTTATGTCCTCTTTTCTCAGCCCCCTCGCGAAATTCAGCGAGAAAAGTATATCTTTAAGGGAAAGGTCCGTTTTAATGTTCTCCGCCGCTATGGCAAGCACCCAGGGTGATTTAGCGAGCACCGCGGGGGTCGCAAGCCGCTTAAGCACTGTTTGAAGGAATTCCTGCTGCCTCTGCACCCTGGAGACATCTCCTAAAGGCTCCTGGCGAAATCTTATGAACCCGCTTGCCTGCTCTCCGTTAAGCTTCTGCCATCCCTTTTTAAGATCTATTTTAAGGCCTCCCCAGTTATCAACGTAATACATGTCTTTGTCCACGTATATCCTGAGGCCGCCCATCAGGTCGATAAGTTTTATAAGTCCTTTTGGATTTATTACGACATAATGGTTGATCGGGACGCCGAGGAATTTTTCCACGGTCTCCATCGCAAGGGTCGCGCCGCCGAGAAAATAAGCAGAGTTGATCTTTTGCCATCCGTAGCCCGGTATCTCCACCAGCGTGTCGCGCGGAATGGAAAGCATGTTGACCTTGAAGCTGCTTGTGTTTATGTTCACCAGTATCATCGTGTCGGTATGGCCAGTTTCCGATAATTGGACATGCTTTGTCTTGTCGTAAGCGACATCCAAACCCATTACCAGGATGTTCATGTTCTTTGGGAGCGGCCACAGGCGCGCATAGTAGGGGATCGTTTTCGGCGAGAAGAGGTTAAGGTAAAAATATATGATGCTCAGCAGTAAAAAAAGAAGAGCATATAACCTGAGAAGATCCATCCGTTTTGCCATGACTGTTTATCTTATCATTAAGAAGGATCAGCTTCAATGCCGAGCAGAACTGGAGCGCGAGTCAGGCACTTGAGGCGCCCAATAGATAGTGCTATTATTTTAAGGCCGTGAAAAAACTCACCGTTCTGACGATATTCTTGCTATTAATAGTAAGCCTGGCTTATTCGATCCAGCTCCTCGATATAGGATCTTTAAGCGACAAGCTAAAAGAGATTAGGAAAGCCAACCTGGAGCTTCTAGAAGCAAAATACTGGACGTTGCTAGAAGACAGGACAGTTCAGTGCCAGCTTTGCCCTAATTTCTGCGTCCTCTCAAACGGCAAAAAAGGAAGGTGCGGAGCGAGGATAAATGTTGACGGCAAACTTTATACAATAGTATATGCCAGGCCTGTTGCTGTCCATATCGATCCGATAGAAAAGAAGCCGTTCACGCATTTCCTTCCGGGGACCGGTTCTTATTCAATAGCCACGGCAGGGTGCAACCTGGGCTGCATTTTCTGCCAGAACTGGCAGATATCCCAGAGCAGGCCGGAAGATGCCGAATCCATTGTTTTGCCTCCGATCGAAGTTGTAAACCAAGCAAAGAAATATAATTGCGCAACAATAGCATATACATATACGGAGCCGACGATCTTCTATGAATACATGCTTGATACGGCGAAACTTGCCAAGGCGTACGGCGTCAAGAACGTCATGCATACCTGCGGTTATATAAACCCAAAACCTTTGAAGGAACTTCTCCGGTACATGGATGCGGTAAATGTTGACCTGAAAGGATTTTCCGAAGAATATTATGTGACGATGTGCTCCGGCCATCTTAATCCGGTGCTCGAGACGATAAAGAACGTCAAGAAAGCCGGGGTCTGGCTTGAGATAACCAACCTTGTTGTCCCGGGCAAGAACGATGATCCAAAGATGATAAGGGCAATGTGCCTGTGGATAAAGAAGAATGTCGGCGCGGATACGCCGCTTTATTTTTCGGCGTTCACGCCGATGTACAAATTGACCGGCCTTCCGCCGACCCCTGTTGAAACGCTTGAAGGGGCGCAGAAGATCGCAAAAGACGCGGGCCTTCATTATGCGTACATCGGCAATGTTTACGGCCACACAGGGGAGTCGACATACTGCCCCAAGTGCGGGAAGCTCGTCGTAAAAAGAAAGGGATTCGATACTCTTGAGGTTGATTTGATCGACGGAAAATGCAAGTATTGCGGGTACAAGATAGCGGGGGTATGGCAATGAAAGCAAAGCAGGAGACGCGAGACGAGAAACGAGAGATGGGAATGTGTTTTCGCATTTCGCATCTCACACCTCACATCTCAATTGTACTTTTAACTATATTCTTATCTGCTGGAGTTTTTTGTGCAGAACCGGTAAAGCAGCCAAATGTAGCAGGCGCTTTTTATCCAGCCGACAAGAATGAGCTTTCAGTGGCGATCGACGGCTATTTGAAAGGCTACAAGGTGATCGGGGGAGAAGGCAGGCTTATAGCGGTCATTGTCCCTCACGCGGGTTACGAGTACTCGGGCAAGGTCGCGGGTTATGCTTACAAGCAGCTGACGAACAAAAGCTTTGACACGGTCATAATAATGGGTCCCAGCCATTATACTTTGTTTGACGGGATATCGGTAATTCCTGAAGGCGAATATGCAACCCCGCTCGGGAAAGTAAAGATAGACAAGGAAATGGCGTCACAGCTGATGTCTTTCAGCCCCAAGATCAAGTATGCCAAGGAAGCATGGGACAAGGAACACTCGGTGGAGGTCCAGATACCTTTCCTGCAAAAAACATTGAACAACTTCAAGATAGTCCCGGTGATCTTCGGTTTTCAATCGGTTGAGAACAGCGATATGCTTGCTAAGGCGATAATCAGCTCCATCGGAAAGAAGAAAGTGCTCCTTGTCGCAAGCACGGACCTTTCGCATTATCACACCTCCGAGGTCTCTGGCACGATGGATGCCATTGCCATCGATGCTATTTCAAAGGGCGATGTAAATGCTCTGATAGAAAAGCTAGCGACAAATGAGTGCGAAATGTGCGGATACGGGCCGGTGATCACTGCAATGCTGGCGGCGGACCAGCTTGGCGCCAACAGCTATGAGATATTGAAATACGCGGACACTGGGGATGTGACGGGGGATAAATCATCGGTGGTAGGGTACATGTCCGCGGCCATTTACAGCAGGCCGCTTGTCCTTGATGAATCCGAAAAGACCAGGCTACTTGAGATCGCAAGAAGAACGCTGGAAAGCTACTTAAGCACGAAGCAAAAGCCGGACTTTATAATATATGAAAAGAACCTCCAGCAGAAGTCCGGCGTTTTTGTCACCCTTACTAAGAAGGGGCAGCTGCGCGGATGCATCGGCTACCTTAAACCCGTTAAACCCCTTTATCTTGCGGTTCCCGACATGGCCGTGGCCGCCGCGACCGAAGATATCAGGTTCACGGCAGTGACAACGGAGGAGCTGCCCGATATCAAGATAGAGATATCGGTGCTCTCTCCTATGACAAAGATAAGCAATACAAATGAAGTGACGGTCGGCAAGCACGGCCTTTTGATCATTAACGGGATGCAGAGCGGCGTTCTTCTGCCTCAAGTAGCAACGGAAAACAATTGGACAAGGGAGCAGTTCCTTGAGAATGTCTGCCTTAAAGCGGAACTCCCACCTTCAGCGCTGAATGACCCGAATACCCAGCTTTATATTTTTACCGCGGAAGTCTTTCACGAGGAAGAATAAGCCAGAAGCATCAGGCTGATCAGGCAAAGGCTTATCGGTATAGCTATTGTTCCCATTATCCCAAAGACCGGCATGAATAATATGCTTGTCACGACCGCAGAGATGGCGCCGCCCAAAAGATCGCAGCCGTAAAGCACCCCGGCCTTGTCCTCAAGGCTTTTTGACCGGAAGAGCTTGACTGCAGCTGGGAAAACCGCGCCCACAAGTATAGCGAAAATAAAGGAAAAGACCGGGATCAGGAATTCCGAAAGCCGATAATCGAATTTGGGTGTGGTTTTTAGGAACAAGCCGAACAAGGCGGTAGCAAGCAAAAGGATCGCGATGATCAATTCGATCTTTATTTTCTTGCGCTCAGTGTTGGCAAAATAACTCCCAAAGGCAAGTCCCCCCATAAAAGCCGCGATCAAAAGGCCAATCATGAAATATATGTAACCGTATATCGCTTCAAAGGAATAGATCGTCAAAAGCTGGAGCGTCATGGCGGTAAATCCTGTCAGGGATACGACCACGGGTATGACGGAATCTTTGACCGCTTTTATCTTGCGGCAGGCGAAAACGTATGCCACTGAAAGAGCAAAAAGCCAGAAAATAAGGTTCCCAAGCTTAACGGTCAATGCCTTTTGCATCTGCATGTTGATCAATCCGGGGAAATAACTTAACCATATAAGGATGCTGTAAAGATAAGAGATCGGCTGGAAATCCGAGCTGATCTTTGTGTCGTTATCATATCTGATCGCGTTCTTGATATAGCTCATCCTGTCAGGCGTGACCAGATGCGGGATGGACAGCGAATTGAAATATCTTGTGTTGATCCTCTTTGCTTCCCATCTTTTTACAAGAGTTTTCGGGTCATCGGTCAAAATATCCTTTTCGTCCGCCGCATAATAATATATGTAACTGCCGGGAATAACGGTCACTTCCGGGAAAACAAGGTTCAAGGTCTTCAATATGGAAGAATTGAGCGCTCTTGACTCTTTTCCCATGAAATCCGCTGACCCGGAGACCCTGAGCGAAAGCACCCCGTTGGGACCAAGTTTTTCCCTGCATTCCCGCATGAATTCGATAGTATAGAACCTTCCTGTCGCCGCATTGGTCGGCTCTCCAAGATTTATCATTATCAGATCGTAGCATTCCTTTGTTTTCTTTATGAAATATCTGCCGTCCGTGACTATGACCGGAAATACGCTCCCTGAAAGTTTGGCAAGCATCGGGTCAAATTCCACATAATCAAGTTTTTTTACCCTGTGTTTAAGTATCTCCGGTATCACCGCGGGCCCTCCTCCGATGAGAAGGATATTTTGCGGGTTACTGCTTTCAAGGAAGGAAAGATGCGTTATCTCCTCGTTTTCGGGGATCGATGCCGTGGAAAAAACAAGGTTGCCGCCCTCAAAATAACTGAAGGATCCTTTGTCTTCTATGACGGAGATCCTGCCGTAAATGGAATCGACCGATCTGACCAGGCTCAAATCCCCGAACTGCGCTTTTGCTGAAAATGCGTCAAGTTTTGCGCCGTATGGATAAATGATTATCAAGTTCATTGCAAGGGCCAAAGAGAAGATGACAAGCCTTGATGTCCTGGGGCGAACGCTTGGCTTAATGAAATTCTTATAAAAATAGATGGATGAAAGGGTCAACAGAACGCCGATCAAACCGGCTATCTGGAAAGGGTTAAAAAGATATATCAGGATAAAGCTGAAAATGACACCGCCTGCCACTGCACCCACACTTTCGGCAATATACATGCTCCCGATGTTCTTAAGCGCCTTGCTGCCGAGAGTGAAAAGAGATCCGAACAGCAGGCATGCCGGGGCTGTAGCCAGGAGGGATATTATAAGTATCGAATTCAGGTCCGGTATGGACCCTGCCGGGATATTGAATAATATCTTGGATGTCCTTGCAAAGTAAAGCTGGGCAGGCACAAGGATGGAGATCATGAGCTGAGTATAGATCAGGATCTCGGATGCATTCTTGAATCTTTTGATGATCTTTCCGCCCAGGAAGCTTCCAAGCCCGGTTGAAACGAGCCATATCATTAGAGATATCCCGTAAGTAAGCTCATTGCCGTTGAATACCGTGACCAGTTCCCGAAGGATAAGTATTTGAACTATGATGGAAGAAAAACCTATGGCGCTTAAGGGAAAAAACATTTTATCTCCTTTTAGGAATGGTATATTATACACATTGTATGGATATTGGCAAAATCTTATATTTCCTGCTTCAGGGCTTTTTCCTCGGGTACGGCCCATGCCTTCTGACGTGCGCTCCGATCATCCTGCCTTATGCCGGCACAAAAAGGACCTGGCAGGAGGGGTTCTGTGCCGCGCTCAGCTTTTCGCTCTCAAGGCTTGCTGTTTACACGGTCCTCGGCGGGATATCCGGCTACTTCGGCGCATATATGCTGAATATTTATTATGCTTCAAATGTTCACCATTACACGCAGTTGATCGTATCGGCCGTGCTCATATTGATCGGCGTGTTCGTTTTGATGGGCAGGGACACAAGCATGAAATTCTGCAGGGCGGGGGAGGGGAACATGGTCGTTCTCGGGATACTTGTCGCCCTGTCCCCGTGCCTTCCGCTTATCGGGATACTTCTTGAGATCGCCCTTTTATCAAGAGACCTCATTTCAGGATTTGTTCTAAGTTTCGCTTTCGGGATCGGGACGGTGATATCCCCGCTGCTTTTGCTGGGAGCTCTTGTTCCCGCGTTGGGGGGGCGGCTCGATCAGAAAATGTTCAAGGTGTTCAGGTATATCTGCGCGGTCATGATCATTCTCGTGGGTTTATACAGTCTTTTCTTTAAAGGCGCGGGGTACGTTTTTTAGAAAAGCCAGCTGAACGATCCCGTTGTGCTGTTCGCTCCCACAGCCAGATCGATCACGAGATCTTTGGTCATATAAAAACCAAGTCCCACAAAGAACGACCTTTTGGCGAGCTCCGAAGTCGCCCCGCTAACGCCGCCCCTTAGAACAAGAGGCTCGGTCACTTTGCCTTCAACGCCGAAATTGTAGATGAAGGAACCAGGCACCCTGGTCAGGTCGAACGCAAGCAGCAGGTTTTCGCCCATAGGCCTCCATGCAACGCCGGCTTCAATTGCCCTGTCAATGTCATATTCCTGGCCGTTATTAAAGCTAAATGTTGTCTTCAAGGCGTTCTGGAGAACAAGTCCCAGGGAAAGAGAACTGTTCAGCTTGTAAAGAAGGCCGATATCCGCTGTATATCCCACAGCTTCCATGGAAGCTGGAGTGTCGATCCTTATCTGCTCTCCTTTAACGTTCATGCCCAGGGAAAAATTGCTGAATATTTTTTGCGAGTACGCAATATAAGCGTACCTGTCCTGATAATCATAATAGAAAGAGCTGAAAATGTTCCTTAGGACCGCAACGCCAAGAGCAGCTGAATCGCCAAAAGTGTACCTGTAGCCTATCCCGCCCGCGGCCCCCTCGCTTAAACCGGAATAATACAATCCGAGTTCCTGTCCCTTGCCGAAACAAAATCCGGCGGGATTTTCATATATGCCGTTCACGTCATCGGATACCGCGATAAATGCGCCACCCATTCCTATGGGCCTGGCCATGCCGGCGGAGAACGCCGAATGCGAAAGCGAAGAAACAAAGAAGATAATGAAAACAAATGGTATGATCTTTTTCATTCCGGATGATATTTTATTGCATATTTAAGGAATGTCCAGCGGATATTTTAAGAGGGGAGGCCCCAAACATTGAAGTTCGGGGCCTGCTCAGCTATTTCTTGGCTTTGGCGGATCTTTTCTCTATCTCCAGCTCTTCCTCCTCTTCCTCGTTAGCGGGGGTTGCTGACTCCTTGAAGAACTTTGTGTCGAGCATTTGCATGTTGCTTGCCACAACTTCTGTAAAATAACGCTTCTGCCCGTCCTTTTCGTATTTTCTTACCTGGAGTTTCCCTTCTACCGCGATCGGTTTTCCTTTCTTTAGGTATTCTCCGCAGATCTTGGCCAGTCCTCTCCACGCAACTATGTTTATGAAATCCACTTCTTTGTCGCCGTTCTTTGACGGTCTGCCGACCGCAAGAGCGAACCTTGCCACAGGGATCTCGTTCGTGGTGTATCGGACTTCAGGATCTGCTGCCAGGCGGCCTACAAGAATCGTCCTGTTCAATGACATCATTAGTTATCACCTCCTTTTAATTTCAATCGAGATGGGAAATAAGAGATGGGAGATGCGAAAAAGACATCCCATGCTTATTGTCTCTCATCTGCTATTTTTAGTGTCTTTGCGATGAAAGCGTTTAATAACATTCTTGTTGAATTTAATATGTCCATTGATTTCGTGAATTCATCAATAGCAAGATGTTTCAGGTCTTTAGAAACAATGAGATAACTTTCAACTTCATAGATTGATCCCCTGGTGTTGTAATAAAATCTTGCCCTATCAGCGTAACTGCCTCTTCCCATTCCTTCAGCAATATTGGCTGAGATGGAAGTGACAGCCCTTCTAATTTGATTGGTTATGCCAAACAGTTCGCTTTTCGGGAATTTGGCAGTTGCTGAATATGTTATTACGGCAAGTTCGCGTGACTTTTGCCATACCTCAAGATCTGTAAAGTGTTTAATCGCGTCTCTCATCTCACACCTCGCATCTCTTTATGCAGCAATTTTCATGCCAAATCTTGTATGAACAAAATAAGGAATTAATAGTAGTGATTTTCGCCATTCAAAGTCGATTTCGACAACAAAAGAAGAGTGATAAGGTTAATTCAGATGTTTTTAAGCTCTTTTACAAGCTTTTCGTAGTGGGTCCCATGCCAGTAGGCTTTTTTGCACTTCGGGCAGTAAGAGAACTTGTTCTGTGTTTCATAGACAAATTTCGGGACTATCTTCTTTATTTCTTCCTTGCTGACATCTTTGACGGGGGTATTGCATTCCGGGCATCTTGAAAAAGACAGTCTGCTATCGAGACTTATTTTCGCAAGCTTTGAAAGTTCCTTCAGCTGGACCATGAGGTCCGTGGATCTTATCAAGAAGATCTTTGCCCCTCGAATCTTTGCCATCTGCGTGTCCCTTGTCACAATGAAACGGTCTTCTTCCCTTGAGATCTTCAGGATCTTATGGTCATCCGCCTTTGCGTCGAAATAAGTATCATATCCCATGACGCGGAGGCGCCTCGCGAGCTTGCCGAGCATCGAATCAACTATGAATTTCATATAGTATGCTTGTGCTTGTAGCTTATAAGCTCAAGGTCCAGTTCGTCAAAATCCATTTCCGGGTACGGATAGAACCTGCCTGACCTAGTTTCTTTTATGCCGAGGTCGGTCAGTTCAACTTCAAGGTTCAGGTCAGCCGGAACGACTCGGAAGTCGTGATTTATAAGCTGGGGTTCCATGGGCTGCGCCCAAAGCTCGATTATCCTGCTTATGGTCTTTCTTCTGCCCCTGAATTCCTCGCCGAACTCGGTAAGTACGGCCAGCAAAGGCTTGCCCAACCGAGCTTCCTTAAGCAGGTTGATGCATCCGCAGAGCCCCAGATGGGAGTGAAGAAGTTTTCCTTCCTCTTTTTCAATTGAGCCGATGTTTATCAGGAGCATCTGGACGTCCTGGTACTGGTTCCCGATGAAATTCTCGTAGCGCGTGTCGCCTGTTATCCCTATCTTTAGCGGATGGTGCTTGTAGGATATATTCGTTTCGATGGTCACTCCCACCGCGGATTCCTGGTTCGTCCAAAGTTCCGGATGGTATGCCTGGTTAACGACAAGATCAAAACCGTATTTTTCCATTGTTGATGCGCCGTCGATCTCCGTCATCCTGTTACCGGGGATCATAAGCTGGAAATTTATCTCTTTGTTCCCGGCCTTATCCGTTTTATTGAAGATCCCCTGGTACTTAAGCATAACGCCGGGAGACCCGAAAATATCCAGGACCTTTGTTGGCCCTTTCGTCCGATAATCATTGTATTTTGCGACAAGGCTCAATATGCCCTCTATAGCTTCCGAATGGTCATCGTGATCGTGGGTGATTATAATCGCGTCGATGTCCTGGATGCCGAGGCACTGCTCCCTGAATATTTCCATGAAATTATATCCCGGGTCAATGACTATGCCTTTTGTCTCGCCGCGGGAGTTCTTCAATGTCAAATAATAACCTCCGCCGAGGCTGGGCGCCTGCGAGTACAAGGGAGTGGAAGAATTCCATTTTCTTATTATCTTCAGCTTGTTCGGGCCCGTCACATCATCCACCATCTTCGGCATGTTCAGGTCCTTTATGAGCTTTTCCTGGTTCTTCTTTATCGTTTCGCGGGTGGGGAATAGGACCTCGTCCATGTATTTTATCGCGCCGAATGTGAGGCTTCCCTTGTCATAGAAATGGGGATCGTTCTTCCTCGCCAGCTTGAAATCTTCGTAAGCATCCTTGTACCTTCCCTGAAGGAACCTTGCGATCCCGCGGTTGTATAGCGGAATGGTGGAATCCGCCTTTATGTCCTGGAATTTCCTGAAGACATTATCGTAGATCGTTTCCGCTTCCTTGTATAGATTATCATTTAGGCATAGAAAGCCGATGGCATCCCAGGGCATCTTGTGATTGTCGGATGCTATGTTCAATAGAGCGTTCTTGTCAGAAAGAAGATGTTTGAGAGTTGCGATGACCTTGTCCAGGTGCTTGCGGATCCATTCCTTGCGCGAATAAACAGGGAACTTGAGGAGGTTATGCCAGGTATGATGCTCCTCGGCGTTAAGTGGGATATTGAGCATCTGGTACATGATGATATTTTAGCAGAAAACAGAGAGAGATGCGACCCTTCGACTTTGCTCAGGGCAGGGATGGGAGATGAGAGATGTGATATAATTTCAAAATCATGGAAGCAGCGAAGACTAGAGTGCTAAAGATCATCAAGGTTCTTTCGAAGGAATATCCGCGGGCGAAAACGGCGCTTAATTTCAAGACGCCGCTCGATATGGTCGTCTCTACCATCCTCTCGGCTCAGAGCACGGACAAGACCATAAACAAGATCACCGGACAGC
>Ga0315291_10001169_pt1 | contig 35090 bp, 50 predicted proteins | sample YL17G12_20_MG_FD_203070 | JGI IMG/M metagenome (GOLD analysis project Ga0315291, IMG submission 203070) | Sediment microbial communities from Yellowstone Lake, YNP, Wyoming, USA - YL17G12_20 | ecosystem: Environmental > Aquatic > Freshwater > Lake > Sediment | place: USA: Wyoming | collected...
GGGAGATTTTAAGTTTGCTTGGAAGCCCTACCGCGTCGTCCGTGCCGAACTACGCTACCCCGTCAAGGGGAAGGGGAGGAAAGACAATGCCTAAAGTTAAGATGTGGGCGGTGTTCGGGAGAAACCACGCACTCGGCAATAATTCAGTTTTTATGACTCAGCGACTGGCCGAGGAGAGCATGAGAGGGCGGCGAAATCTCATTGCCAGTTTTGGTGATATTGCCTATTTAACCGTAGAGCCCGTCACCATCACTTGGGCTAAGCCCGCCCCCGCGAAGGAGAAGTGATGACGAAACTGTTGATTGAGGTTGAGTGCGGGAAAAAATTATGCGGAAGACCCTGCCTAGTTTCTTATGGTAATTGCGACGCCTTTAAGACCGACAAATTCTCTGGGACTCTCCTTGAATGGAATGAGAGGGGGTGCTGGTGGGAGCGTTGCCCCGCCTGCCTCGCCGCCGAGCAAGAAGCGAAGGAGCTAAGCTATGACCATGATTGACGCCGAGCGGGTGAAGGAACTGGAGGCGAGGATTTGTGCGAGCATGGGGGAAAGGCCGGGGCCGGTTATTTCGACGAACGATATGCCCGACCTCCTCGCCATCGTTGGCGACTACTCCACGTTCAAGGCCGAGAACGAACAACTCAAGGAAAAGGTGGAGGCGTTCCGAGATACGAGGGAGTCTTGGCAACTGGCAGTCGAAGGAAGGATGAAAGCCGAGGCCGAACTCGTTGCCCTGCGATTTGAACTCAAGGTGGCGCAGGAAACCGCCGAGGGGATGAGCCAGCAAGCATCGGCGGCGGGAGCGTTGGGGGCCGCCGTCATTCGGTTGGAGGCCGCCCTCGCCAAGCAAGCCCCGCTGATCGAAGCGGCGATGGGGGTATCGAGGGAATCCCTGCGTCAATGCTGTTTGTATTTCGAGGAAGAAAGTCTTCTCCGCCTATCCCGCGCCGCCCTTGCGCTGAGAGAGGAGAAGATTTGAAAGCGCTATCGATGACGCCGCCGTTCGGCCAGTTCGTCCGGGACGGGAAAAAAACGATAGAAACGCGGGTATGGAAGCCGCCGTATCTCGGACCCGTCCTTTTCGTCTGCGCGAAGAAACCCCCAAGCCCCGAAACGGGCATGGCCCTCTGTGTCGCCGAGGTGACTCACTTCCGCAAGATGGTTGAGGCAGACGAGGTGGCCGCATGTTGTTCCATCTATGCCGGGGCATGGGCCTGGATTTTAACCAATGTTCGGCGTATTAAGCCGTTCCCGGTTAGGGGTCAACTTGGCCTTTTCAATGTGCCGGATGAACTCATTATTTACGAGGAGAGGAGTCCCAAATGAACGAACTAACCAAAGAGCAGATGCGTCAATTTATGCGGGAATTAGAGGCAGACCTTTTCGTCCAGACTCCCGAGGGGCCGAATGAGCCGGATTATTTGAAGGCAGAGCGCAAGAGAACGGCTCAGTGCTTCTCGGCTATTAACGCCCTCATCGAGTCCTCGGGAGAGAAGGAGAGCGGCACAGACAAGATAATTAGCGATATCCATGTCTGCAACATTGCCCACACCCCGGGTGAAGTGAACAAGGAATTTCAGAGAAGAATGAAACAAATGGGCCCAGACGGAAAACTAGAAAAAACTCAAGACTGCCTACATTACGGCGATTCTCCCGCCCCTTTCCCCGCCCAAACTATTAAGCAGAACTTAACGGATGGCCCGTCCGCAGAGGACGAACTAGAGGAAGATGACCTTATACCATTGACTCCCGGAGAACTAGAGGCACTTAAGAACCCCGCCCCGCCCGTAGAGCGTAGAGAGGGGCATTGTGCGCTCAAGTATGACGAGGCTACGCGAACGATAAAGACCTTCGACCCCAACCCGGCACCTCTCCCGAAGGAGGTCGAGGAGGCGATGGGGAGAATGGCCGGAGCCATAGCAGGAGATTATTGCTACCTAAAGAACGCCAAGTATGAGAAGGCGCAAGTGGAATATGACGCTGATCGCGCCGCCCTCGCCGTCATCAAGGCCGCGCTCAAGCCCAAGGTCGTGACGAGGGAGTGGGTGGAAAAATTTGTCACAGATAACCACCTTTGGGGTGCCGGGCTGAGGCCGTTGCTCAAAGAAACAATCATAGCGGCCTTCCGCGAACGAGGCATCGAGGTCGAGCCGTGAAACTCGACCGCGTCGCCAAGGTCGGTTAGGAAAGCATGACCGCCCCCCAGTCTGCCCTCTTTAAGCACCGTAAGGCCCGCGGCATCCGTCAACTGGACCTTGCGCGGTTGGCCCACGTCGCTCAGGCGGATCTCGTGTCATTCGAGAAGGGGAGGCGACTCCCCTCCATCGGCCAAGCGAAGCGGATCGCCCTGGCCCTCGGATTCAAAGTCAAGGCGTTATTCACCGATGGATTCCGAGAGGAGAGCAAGAACACGGGACGGCCAATCAGGAACTACATGCCGCCGGCGCCGGTCCCGCGCCCGAGTATCGATCCGCGTCCGGTCGGATCGCGCCGCCTCATCTGCCCCCACTGCGGGGCGTCTAGTTACAGCCTGTTCGAAGGCGATATCCCGGGGCTGGCATTCAAGTGCTTCTCATGCGGGCGGGCGTTTGGGATGGACGGGAGCATGGCGGAGACGGTAACGCCGAAGGCCGTGCACGACAGGCCGTGTTATGCCAGGGACCGGGAGGATTCGCTCGTGACGAAAGACCGGAAGTCGGCCGGCCAGCGGAGACGGCACGCCAGGGAAAGGGCAGAGGCTAAACAATGAGGGTTAGGGCCATTGTTCGATTCAAGAACGATAACTTCGCCCAGGCTAGGAAAGCGGCCGGATTTCCGACGATAACGGCACTTAGTTTGGCTACTGGAATCTCTGCGGCAACACTTTGTAATTATGAAAATTTTAGAGAATATCCACGGACCCGTCCCGGACGAGCGGGGCGACCAATATCTAAACATGTCTCTATTCTTGAAGCCGCTTTACACCTGCCCATTGAAATGCTTTTCGATGAATTCTATCAACAAGCTGTCGACGAAAAACGCGGACGACCGATTGAGTTTATAAAAGATATTTTGGAATTGCCGGAATGGGCGACTCTAAAGGGTCTCTTGCCCGCATATGACAAAGAGGCTGAATTACGGGAACAAGTCGGAGAGGCCCTGAAATCGCTGACGGATCGCGAGGCCTACGTCCTCAAAATGCGATTCGGCCTGGAAGACGAGGACGAGTACGGCTTGAAAGAGGTAGGCGATCAGTTAAACCTTTGCAAGGAGCGTATCAGCCAGATCGAGCGCAAGGCCCTGCGCAAGCTCCAGCATCCGAGCCGCGGCCGCAATCTAAAATCCTTCTGGAGATAAAATTTTAATTGGAGGTTTATTATGAAAGATTTTCTTTCGCGGGAATGGAAGGCCATCAAGGGGATCCGATGGGGTTGGGGGGCACTCTTCGCCGCCTACACCATCATCGTTTACCTGAGACTCGTCGACGTATTCGGCTCGACCCTCCTGGGGACGGTCCTCCTTTACGTCACGCTCTGCGTCGTCGCGTCGATCATGCGACGCAAATCATCGTAGGGACCGAGTGCACCCGGACCGACGGGAAAATCGGCGGAGGGAGGGCTGGAGGGTAAGGAAATTTTTGAAAGGAGAAACGGCATGGGAGACCTTGGAACGAAGGCGCGGAAGAATTTCCGCGCCGAACTCAGCGAGGAGCTGGTGCAGACCGTGGAGTTCGGCCGGAAGGTCGCCGAGATGGCGGAGGCTGTCAACCTGAGGCTTTTCGGACCGCAGTCGACGCCCGAGCTGTCGAAGTCGTCGTCGCCCCCGGTCAGCCCGGACGCGCCGCTCGAGTCGATCTTCATCGACGGGATCCGGTCCGTCAAGATCGCGCAGGAAGAGACGGGAGCGACCCTGCAGGATATCCTGAACCGTCTCTAGGCTTGTCCACTGGCATCGCGGGATCCTGCTGGCCCGCCCTGTCGCTGGCCCGACAGGTTGCCAGCCATCCCGGGGGAAAGGGCGGATAGACGCCCGGGATAAATTTTATAACAGGAGGAAAGACAAATGGATGAGGCGAAACAGGAAAAGCTAAACAGGGTGGACGGTCCGAGGATTGCGGCAGTTCGGGAGCGGGAGATCCCATCGGTAGGGATCATGCGGGTCGGGGAACACTACATCGTCCATGCCGGATGCAAGACAGCGGTGTTCCACTTCCCCTCAGAGGTAGGCGTGTTTCTTGAGGGTCTTTTGAGGGATTGGATCCAAGAAAACCTGGCGAGGGGCGGCACCGGGGCCGTCGAGACCGAGAAGAGCCCCGTTGAACTCCGCGCGGTTTTGGCTCGGGAGAGGCTATAAGGAGGGGAGCATAAAAGGCGAATGGGTTATCTTCTTCATCGCCCTGGCTTTCTGTGCCGGGACGGTTTTGGGCTTCATCATAGCCTCATGGTTCGCCAAACCCCATTACCGCTAGGATAGCCCAGGACTGGACGAAAAGGGAGGGGAAGGAAGATGCGGACAGCTTCTAAACGTGCCGTTGTAACGCGTGGAACGGCAAAAGCGGGCCAAAAGAGCGTAGGCTCGACCCCTTTCCTTGAATGCCCCAATTGCCACCGCAAATTCAAGCGCAGGAAGAAGAACCAAAAGTTCTGTTCCGCGGGTTGCCGGGTGAAGCATTGGCAGTTCTCGAACGCAGGGCAGCGGATAATCGCCGACCATGAGGAACGGCTTCGGGCCATCGAAGCGAAACTTGGAATAAAGGAGAAATTATGATCGTCAGAAAAAAACCCGTAACCGTCGAGGCTCATAAATGGACGGGTCTCAATATCGGCGACACCTGGGTCTTCATGGGATGCCCATCTGGAGGGTTGAACGTCATCCCAGACCAAAAGGACCTCGTCCTTATGATTCCGACACCCGTAGGCATCATGCTTGCCCGGCCCGGCGATTGGATTATAAAGGCCGGCGGGGGTAAGTTCCATCGCTTTAAGCAGGACATCTTCGATCAGACCTATGAGGTGGTATGACGACCTTCACCTTCACCATCCCGGCCATTACGCCGTCCAACAACAAGCTCGTCAAGGGCCGGACCCATTGGTCGAGTTACCGACGGATGAAGGAGGATTGGTTCTACCTCCTCAAACTCGGGAGCCAGGATCTCGATATTCCCGCGGCCGCAGATTTCGAGAAACGCAAGGTCGAGGTCATATCCTACCGCCTCGCCCTTCTTGACCAGGACAACCTCGCCGGCGGGATGAAACTCTTGTGGGATGCGATGGTCGACGCGGGCTATCTCTACGATGATGGGCCAAGTTTTCTGGATGCGCCGAAGCCGGTCCAGGGCGTAGTCCATAAGCGGAAGGACCAACGGACCGAGGTCAGACTGACTATTTTCGAGGAGGGATCATGAACCGAAAAGCGAATTACATCATCGTCGGATATGACCGCCACTATCCAGGCACCCCGCTCGTTATCAAAGACGTCGGGCCGTGGGATCAGCACCCGTCGGTTACTAACGATGCCGAGAATGTCGTCCGGAGCCTAGTCGCCCAAGGGTATCTCGCGGGGGGCCGGCGACTACTCTACTACGATTCAGATGGCCGGCTGGATGAGCTCCTGGTCAAGGATGGCCAATTCGTCGGCTTCGCGCTCGGGCCGGAGGCGAAGGCATGAAGAACTATACGAGTTCCGTTCCCGTCGAGATCACGGTCATGCGGATCGAGAAGATTCTCGCCAAGAATTACGCTACGCAAGTCGCCAAGGAATATAAGAACGGCGAGGTTCACGCGCTGACGTTCTCTGTCCATAACCCGACAACCGGGAAAGACTCGAGGATCCGTCTGCCCGTGGAGAAGAAGGGGATCATCGCGGCCCTCAGCAATCAATATAAGCGGAGGATTTCCGCCTCCACCAAAGCGAGAATCGAGGCTCAGGCCAACCGGACAGTATGGAAACTGTGGCAGGATTGGCTGGAGGTTCAGATGAGCCTAGTTGAAATGGAACAGGCCGAATTCGTCCAGATCTTCCTCCCGTATTTCTGGGACGGCCGGAGGAGCTATTACGAGATGGTGAAGGGGGATGGATTCAAAATGCTACCGGAGGCGAAGGAGCCAAAATGAGACAACCCTTCTACGGGAAAGACCACAAGGAAGAGATCGAGAAGCTACGGGCCCTCCTCGTCGCAATCAAGCCCCTCAAGGATATCGTCCCGGAGCACCTCTACGAAGAGATCCGCTACCGCCTTGCCGCCGGGTCGATGGCAGAGCAGGAGGCCGAGTTTCTTCAAGACAGGCGACGGATGACCGTGTTCAAATTTTTGGAGGGGAAGACCTTGGGCCTGGACGACATCTAGGAGGCGTCTTGAAAAAAGAAAAAAAATGGGTTTACTACTGCGACTTCTGCAAAAAGCGGGGCCTCCGATCGCTCAAGACACACGAGGCTCATTGCACGCTGAACCCCGGGAGGTCCTGCCGGCTATGCAAAAATAAGCCGGATTATCCGGTTCGCGTAGATAAACTCCCGTTCACCACGGAAGACGCGGAGGTTGGCCACCACTGTGAGGTCAACGGGGCCGACCTCATGGACTTGGCTCAGAATTGTCCGATTTGCGCCCTGACCATCTTTCGCCTGTTCCTGAAAAAAAGGCATGAGGACTTCTGGAACATCAAGACGGACTTTGACTACAAGAAGGAACTCGAAGCCTGGTGGGCTGACGCGAATGTGCGTTCCGAGAGAGACAGCTACTACTAACTACTTCTTTCTAGGCTTCATGCCGTGTTCCACGCCATACATTAGCCTCATGTGAGCGATAGCTTTCTCCCGGCTATCTGACGCCCCCTTGTCCTCGCCGGTCTCCTTGTTATAGACATGAAACTTGTTACCCTTCTTCCTGATTTCATACGGCATGGCTACCTCTTGTCTTTTCCGTTGTCGACCATTTTCTCGATTCTATCGAGGGTTTTCTTGACGCCAGCCAGTGACTCCTTGAGGGCGGAGACCTCAACGGGCAGGGGACGAAGGGAAATAATGACATCCTCGAGCGCGGCAATCTTCTGGGCCTGAGCGTTCACCTGGTCGGCGAGCTTCCCGCTGCCAACTGCGGGGAGGATGATTTTATCGATGGCGAGAAAGCCAAGGGTTACGATAAGTAGGAATGCCTGAAGGCTTCTCCACGTCCGGTTATCCCCATTTTTTGCTACTATCATATTTCACCTCCCTACTTGAATATCAGCGACAAGCCTGCGAAGACCGGCGGTTCGACAAGGGCGATGACCTTCCAGAACTTCCCACCGTAGAGTTTCTTCTCAAGGCCGAGCCGGAGCGAATCAGACCAGAGCCGGAGTGCATGCTCTCTCTCGTAGGCAGCCCAGGCCTCTTTGAACTGGACGTCCTTCGCGTTGTACTTGGCAATCCAGTCTCCCTTCGCCATGCGCTCCTCGTCGATTATGCTGACAAGAGTTAAGATCTGCTTTTCATAGCCGACGCAACGTAACTCGAAATTCTCCACAAGGGCCCGGACCGCGGGGTTCGCGTCGATGACAGCCTGGGCGTTCGCTTTGAGGACGGCCATCTCTCTGGTCAGAGCCCCAATGCGAACAGAGTTCGAGCCGGCCTGGGATTCGAGGTCATCAATCCTGGTCTCCCGACCCTCAAGCGTCTTGTCCCTCTCGGCGATCGTCCGGTTCTTTTCGGCGATGATCGCCAGGGCCGCGCCGACCTTCTGTTCCTGGGTCTTGACATCGGCGTCGTATTTCGCCCGCTCGATCCAATAGGCCTTGTTCGGGCCACAGGATTTAAGGACGATGCCAGCGCCGAGGGCGAAGCCGATGATAGCGACCAACAGGGTTTTCTTAGACACTCTCGGCCTCCTTTCCCAGGTCGGGGGGCGGCGGGCAGGGTACGGGGATCCCCGCGGCCGCGGCCTTGATAATGTTGAGCGCATCGCCGGCCTTCGCCTTGGCCGCGTCGACGTCGAGCTTGTTGTTCTCGACCTTCATCTTGAGCATCGTTGCGCTGATGGCCCAAATCGCGGCCTCGCCGGCGATGAAGTTGTCGGCCATCGGCTTGACCCACAACGTCAACACCGCGTACAGCATGGCAGCAGTCATGGCGATGATGTAGACGGCGCCGTCGTTGACCTTGAGCCGGAACGACAGGTTGAGATTATGCCAACGCATCTGTACCATTTTTACCTCCGAAGCAGGTCGATGAATTTAGCCCAAGGAAAGAGCTTCCCCGGGCAGGTCTTCGCCGCAACCTCCGAATGCCGGCGGACCTTCTCAATCGGGATTCCGTAGAGATCCATCCAGAAGCGGATGAACTTCGCGCCGCGCTCAAGCATCGCAGCTGGGGGTTCGCCGAGGTCGAAGTTGCCGATGAAGACGAAACCGAGAGACCCCGCATTATGCCCAGCTCCGGCGTGAGCTCCTTGCTCGTTCCAGAGCCGACCGACGAGAATCTCGAAGTACAGAACCCCACCGCTCTCAACGAGTTCGATACCGGCGTGATAGCCGATATCCTTCCAGGGCCCGTCTGCCGGGCCGCCCTGAATTGCCGGCGTCATGTGGTACTTACGGATCGCTCCCCAGGAGACCGTCGGCCCGTCTTTCGTAAGGCTGTGATGAATAAATATCTCTTGAACTACCATTCCTCTTCTCCCATGTTTCTATTCTCGAATGTCCTCTATTCGCTTCCTTATCTTCTCGAGTTCATCTTGCAGCCAGGTCGCCCGCTCCTCTGCCTCGGCCTCGTCCTTCGGCGGCGTGGCCTTGTTGGCCTGCTTGAAGACATCGAGCATCTGGGTCATCTCATACATGAACCGGCGGTCCTGGGTCGACCTTATGTAGGGGATGGAGTAGAGCCCCATGAAGAGGCCTCCGACCTGGCCGAGGTCTTTCTGGAGGGCCGCCCAGGCCTTGCGCTTACTCAGGTTCCCCTGGCCTTGCTCGGGGAGCAGCTCGGTGATCCTGAGGACCCGGCGGGTCGCGTAGAGCAGGGCCTTCTTCCGGCCCTCGAAGGCCGAATCCCACGGGTTCCAGACCGGCGTCCCATCCATCCGCTTATTCGACAGGACCTCGAGACCCATCACCCACATCGGATGGAGCTTCCAGGTCAGCCGGTCAAACATCGTCTTAGCCTTATTCTCGGCCTTGCCGACGAGCCGGAGGTCATTGAGGTAACGGATGATGACGTTATCCGGGGCGGCCATGTGAACGACAAGTTCGCGCTCGTTCCCCTCCTCGTCTTCGACCGTCTTCGACCATTTCAGGCCCCAGACGTCGGTCTTGTAGCCGAGTTTGTGCATCAGCATATTCTTCAGAACGAGTCCGCCCGTGAGAAAGACCGCCCCCTTGGCCATCTGCCGGAGATACTTCGCATCCCCCGTTTTGTCGAAGAGGAGCTTCGGCTTGGCCATGATCTTCGCGCCCGCCACGACCATCTCGCCCTGCGCTTTGAACATGGCGATTGTGAAAGAGGGCGTGAAGAGGACGGTGTTGAGGATCTTCCGCGTAGCCGGCGGCAGCGTCGCATAGTCGCCCCCCGTGAGGGCCGCGAGCTGGGCCGACTCCCGCTGCGAGAACCCTTTTTCCCGGAGGTAGTTGTAAGAGGCCATCTTGAAGAAATTTTCCATCTTCCAAGCGGCCATCAGCGACCAATGGTAGGGATTGATCTTCGTCAGGACCTTCTTCAGGACGGGGTCATCGCCGATGATGGTCTTCGCCCTGGCCTCGGCCTGCCGGAATGTCGGCGAGAACGGGTCAGGGAACGCGCCCCAGTAGTTCGCCTCCCAGTAGTCCGGCGTCTTGTGCATCATGTCCTTGACGGCCTTGCTGAAAACTTTCGGCATCTTCAGGGTCGTCACGGCTCCGGTCCATGCCGTCTGGATAAGGGAGTATTGCGAGAGGTTAAGCGGGTTCCAGAATTGGGCCATCTTGACCGTCCCGAGAATCGCTCCTACCGTCGGGGGCTTCCATCCCCGCTTGAGGTAGTTGGTCTCCAGGAAATCAAGCATCTCGGGGTTCATCCGGTAGCCGGTGAGGCTCGGGAAAGACCGATGAGAAAGGCGCGGCCATGTCTCCGGGGCCTCGTCGGCCGGGAGGATTAATCCGTCCCTTTTGCCGGTCTTGATGATCTCGCCAAGGGCGATCTTGTGGCCGGCCTTGTGGGCGTACATCAGCATAATGCGCCGCACGTCCAGGTCCCCGGGCTTGATATGGCCGTCGATGAGAAGTTTGTTAGCCAGCCACTCGATGTCGAGCGTCTCGCGCTTTCCGAAAAGCTCGCTCAAGACGCCGGGGGCCTTTTCCGGTTGGGCGTCCATGAAAGCCTCGAGCCAATAGCGGGGGATATGGACATACCGCATCCCGGTCGACTCAAGGAATCCGATCGCCCTGGCCCGCTCCTTGATTTTCTCCTTTAAGGCGTCGGAGTTCCTGGCCCCGCGGCCGACCCTTTCCTTGTAGTCCTGGATCTCCGCCTTCATCCGCCGGATGGCACTCAACGGCCAGGGATCCTCGATGACACCGGCGGCCCGGAGGCGCGGGACGTAGTTGTCGAAGAATGACCGGACGGCCCGGACGACGGGACCGAACTTAGCTTTCTCCGCATCGGTCAGGCTGGCGAATGACTTGGGCTTCGAGGCCAGGACGAAGATCCGCTGGTATTCGGCAGGGGAGAGGTCCTTGCCACCGTTGGCCCGCTTGGCTATCATCTTGAGGTCCTTGACGGCACCCTCGGCCAGTTCGAACTCCCGGTTTTTCCTGGTGTGATAAAGCTTCGTTGCCAAGCCCGTGTCCTTGGCCTTGAGGCGATTGAATAGGGCCTCGACATCGAATTTCTCTGCGATCCTGGCTATCCTCTCGCGGATTGATTTCGACACGGGGAGACCGGCGAAAAGCTCCCTCTCTGTGTCCTTGTCTCCGAGTAGATCATCCTCAGCCTTCCGGTTTGCCGCCGGGGCCTCATACTCCACCCGCGTCTCATCAAGCCAGTCCATCGTTTCTTTCGCTATATCGAGTTCTTTCGGCCCCGTGACGCTTTCGGCCTTGGCGTTGAATGTATCGCCGAAAACGATCTTATCCTCGACGCCTTTCTTCTTAGCGTAGGCCTCAAGTTCTGCCCGGGATTCTTCTGAGTAGTTCCCGAGGGGCCTTTCCGTTCCGGTCGGATCCTTCATATAGAGCTTGAAGGCCTTGACCTGGCGCCCAGGCGTGGCTTCGGCGGCCTTGTCGTATTCCTCCATCTGAGACTTATACCAAGCCTCGAACTCGTCCGGCTCGGTCGGCTTGTCGGCCCCGGGCTCCTGGACCTTGATGTCCTCGCTGGTCTTCAGCAGCTCCGGCTTCATCGGAAGGGACCCGGAAAGCTCGTCGTCGATGGAGAGCTGGGCCTCCTCGGACTTCGGCTTGCCGAACTCGGGGACCTTGACATCGCCCCGCTCGAGTTTCCCCTCGCCGGCGGCCGCACGCTCCTTCAGCCTGGCCCAGGTCTTCCCTTCGGGCGACTGACCGTACTCGGCGACCCATCCCTGCGTGATGAGCGGGTTCACGTCCCGGCGCATGGATTCCTGGTCCGGCCACGTTCCGATCCCGCGGTTGTCGAATCCGGGCGGGTAGGTCCTCTCGACCTTCCCTGGTTCGAAGAGTGTCGGCTGGGCGGCCTCGGCCTGTATTGTGGGGGTGACGAATGACTCCCGGGAGAGGGCGAACTCGCCAGGCTTTTTGGCGACCCTGGCAACGGTAGGCGTGATGTCGGGATAGTCTGCCAAAACCTCGGGCGGGACCTCCTCTCCGGCTCTCAGGGCTTCTTCGACAGACGCCCGATGGATGTCCTTGGCCTCGGCCGGGTCGAGAGAGAATTGACCTTCCTTCCGAGAATCGTAGAACTCGGCGATAGTCTTTCGCCAGGGCTGGTCTGCCGGGGCCTCTCCGGACTCTACCCCAAACTCCTCCGGCTTGAAACTGGTCGATACCATGTCATCGACGCGGTTCTTGAGCTCGGCCATCGCATCGGCCTCGGAGACCTTCCCGTCCATGACCTCGCGGGCGAGCTCCCTGGCCTTTTCGCCATCGTAGTAGGTGTCGTCCAGGAACTCCTCGATATCGATTTTCTTGAGGAGCCCGTCTTTCTCCATGCGGTCGAGGAGTTCGTTCCGCTTGAGGTTCTCGCTTCGCGTCCGGCGGAGGCCCGCGGCGTCGAAATGATTATCGACCGATTCAAGCACATCCTTTTCAAGGTCGGCCGGGACGTCCTTGCCGTTCAGCCACTCGTTGAGGCCCCGCTCCAGACCCTCTTCCAAATGCCGGGCATTCGACTCACCTTGGAAATCACGCTCGTCCTCGACGTGCTCCATTTCTTTATAACTGTAAAAGTTCCCTCGGCCGAAAGCCTCATCGTTAAGGGCCGCGACGAACTCATTAAAGTCTTCTTCCTTTATCCGCCCATCTTCGGCGGCGGCTTCAATGAGTTCATCGACTGTCTTTCCGCCCTTCCGTCGGAAGAGCCTCTTCCAGGTCTTATCCTCGAGGAGGTTCTGGAACTCACCTTTCATCCTGCGGGATTCTAAGTTATCGAGCGAGATTCCGCCCTCCCGCCGGATCCATGTCAGCATGGGATTCTGTGTCGGCGGCCTAAGTGTTTTGCGGCGGGACCCGCCGACGGTGGCCTTCACCATGCCCGACTCGGGCTTTGCCTTGGCGGCGGGGGGAACTGGTACCGGGGCGGCGACGGGAGGAGCGGCGGCCGCTGGGGCGGCGGGGGGCGTCTTCGGCGGCTCGGGCTTTTTCAGTCTTCCGGCGACGTCCCTCAAGATCGTGTCGTCGCCTCTCAATCCAAGGGCCTTGGCGAGCTCCGTGTAGGCGGCCATGTCGCTGTCGTTGGTCGGGTCGTAGGTGATCCTGAAGCGGGGGTTGGCCCAGGACTTGAACCCATCCACGTCGAGCTTCGCGGCTTCCTCGGGAGCGAGCATCTGATTGACCATCGGCGGGGCGGGCGGCTTCGGCTTCTCGGCCTTCTTCCCTTTCGCGGGGGCCTCGGGCTTTGCCGCGACCGCGGGGCCTCTCTGGGCTTCGAAGAAACCGGCAAGTTCCGCCGGCGTCATCCTTCGGCCGAGTTCCTGCTCACGGTAGCCAAGGCGGAGGAGGATATCCTCGGGAAATTCCGTCCCGACGACCTGCCCCGTCTCCGTGACTTTGAAACGTGCCGGGGTTCCGGCCCGGATGGTTTCAGGTCGGGCCGGGGGAAGAGCGGACGGCCTTTCTTCCGTAACTCCCATCATCTCCCTGAAGAGCGGAATCATTTCCGGTTTATTAAGCATGGCTTGTAGGGCGGCTGGGTCCTGACCAGACTTTTTAAAGAGCTCCATGACCGATGCGAACTTGTCCTTGAGGCCGATGAACTTATCGAGCATGGCCTTCGGGCCGCCGTATTGAGCCATGACTTCCGGCGTGATCTCCGGCGTAAGCGTCTGGAGGACCTTCATCGCGGCATTATCATCGACCCGCTTCTGCCACTTCGGGTATCTTTCAATGAACTCCCGAACCGTGACCTTTTCCTTTCCTCTCGCCCCACTCAGGCCGAGGCCCGCCCACGTCAATCCGCCGACGACTCTATCTTGGACTCCGCCCGGGGTGATCGCCGCGCCCATGCCGAACCATGTCGGGAGCTGGACTCCCGAGGGAAGGAGGCCGACGGCGTGGATCATGGTCTGAAGCATGGCCCCTTCGATACCTCCCAGGACCACCCCCTCCGCGGTTCCTTTCTCTGCTAATCCCCTGGCCGCACCGACAATAGGGAGAGCGGCCGGTCCGCCCATCATATAGATTGGGACGTCGACGCCGGCCTGACCGAGGCCTTGATAAACCTGCCGAATGACCTCCGTGACCTTGTTCTCCGTCATGGGGATACCGGCCGCGGCGTGAGCCTGAGCCTGTTTCGTTAAAGCATCTCTGGCGGCGCCGAGGAACTTCGCCTTATTGTTCTTGAGCCACTCATCGAGCGGGCCGAGCTTCTCGAACATCGCCATCTTCGCTTCTCTGATTTGTTGAGGCGTCATGGACTCCGAGCCAGGAACGGGAGCCTTGACTATGTGGCCATAGAGGCCCTGATATTCCTTCGTGAGCCCCTGCTCGGAGAGTTTGTCGAGAAGGTCCATCCACCCGGCGAGGCCTTGGTATCCCCCTGCGCCGATGGTGTGAACGGCCTGGCCCGCGCCCTTGAGGATTCCGTCTAATGCCCCAGGCGTTTTCTTTGGGGATGGGATGGCCCCAGGCCGGAGCATCTGATAGTTCGAGGGGTAGGCCGTCTCAAGCTCCTGGAGGAGCCTCTGCATCCTGGCATCGGCAGCAGGGTCGACGACGGTCTTCTTTTTTTCAATCGTCGTCCCCTGCGGAAGCCCCTGGCCGGTCTTCGACTGGCCAAGTCCCGGAAGGATAGGCTCCGCGCGGTATGCCCCCTCGAGCTCCTCGAGGATCCGCTGAAGCCTATCCTGCTCGCCGAGTTGCATCACTCCACCTTGCCCGTCTGAATTGCCTGGATCAGGGCCATCGCCTGTTTCATCAGTTTTTCGTTGGGGGCGTTGCCTTTCTCATTGGGCCTCTCGAGGACCTTCTGGAGGCCGAATACGAAGTCTGGGTCGTAGCCGAGGAAGAGCAGGTCATACCAGGACGGGAGTTCGCCCTTCGTCGCATAGCGGGTGAGGATGGCCAGGCCGGCCTTGAACATCTCCTGGGGGGCCTTGATGGGGCTCTCGATACCGGCCGATACCGCCGCGGCGGCAATCCTCCGGTTGGCGTTCTTGATGCTGGCCTTGAGAGCCTGCGTGGCGTCCGCTGATAGCCCGAAGATATTGCCGACCCCGCCGTACTTCAGGATGGACGCCTCTCTGTCGTTCTGCGCCTCTTTCATCACGGCGGCCGCGTCCTTCGCCCCGCCGCCCTTAACCTCTTTTTCTTTGACCGCGAGTTCCTTCTCCCGGATTCCCAGGCCCCTCTCTTCGAGGTTGTATCCCCTTTCCGTCAGGCCTTGCCGTCCGCGTTCGAGCCCACTAGACACCGACCCCTTGACCACGTCGAGAGGGATGTCTCCCTTGACTCGGCCAACAACGGCCCGAAGGGCCTCGGGGGAGATTTTCTCGCCGGTCTGGAATTGATTGTAAATGTCGACGAGGTTCTGCGTCACAGCGTCAAGCTCGGCGGGAGCGTTGGGGAGTTCCTCGATCCCCGTCGTGAAGCCTGGGAGGGTGGTTTTCAGGGCTCCCGGCATGCGGTACTGACCACCCGGGACAGTCTCGAAATACTGAGAGAGAGATCTCGCCAGCGTCTCCTTGATGGCGTTGGACGTAGACTGATCCTGGAGGCGGCCCTGCGATGCCTCCCTCGCAGAGAGTTCCTGGAGGTTGCTTTCAAGCCAGTGTCGGATTTGTTCGCGCTGTTGCTTCTCTTGGGCGAGGAAGGGCAGTATCCGGCTTAACGTCGCGCCGAATCTTCTGAGGTCAGGCATGTCTCCCTCCGTTTACCGATTAATTAAGTAAGGCAAGTACGCAAGCCCGGACATGTCCGTCCCCCCGCCCTGGCCATATTGCGTTTGCACGGCGGCGGCATAGGGATTTATTGCGGCCGCCTGCTGGCCGTAAAGTATCTGAAGGAGCTGAAGGAGCATCTGGATGTCCGTCCGTCCTTCGCCCCGCCTTGCGAGGTTCATGCCTTCGACTCCGGCCTCGCCCCCCATGAGCAATCCGAGGCCGCTGCCAGCAGCATTGGCCGAGGCGATGGTCTCGGAGGCCTTCCGGCGCATCTCGTCGATCGCCACGTCCCGCTTCGCGCCGGCTACATCCACGTCGTAGCCGCGCTCGATCTCTCCAGTCCTGGCTTCCTCGATGCCCGACCCGAGGAGTCCTTGCCTGGCCATGCGAACCCGCATGGACTCGACCTCGGGCTTCTCCCCGGCCCGGATCTTCTCGGTCATCTGATTGATGACGGCGTTCCTTTCCTGCGGGGACATCCCCGCCGGGTACTGCGTGAGCGACCCAACCTTCGAGCCGTATCTCGAGAGAAGGTCTTTCAGTTGTGGGGAGTAGCTAAAATAGTTGAGATTTCTGTCGAGTAGGGCCATGTTGTCCTCCTCATGTTCCCGACGGCCAGCCCCAGCCGCCGCCGCTGCGACTCATCTGGTTCATCACGGCTTTGAGCGTAGCCTCATCCACTTGTGGGAGATTGGGCGACATATACATGGGTTGAGAGGGCTTCAAATATTTTAGGAGTTGCGTCATGTCCCTCTGCCCTCGGTTCTGCCCGAAAAGCGCGGGGATCAGCGCGAGGAGCAGGGTGAGCGGAAGGGTCGCCCCACCTGACGCTCCCGCTCCGGCCGCTGACCCGAAAAGGTCGGTTGTCCCCGTCCCCCCGAATGTCGATGTCAAATCTAAAAGTCCAGGTCCAAGTGTTGGCATCTTATCCTCCTCATTTCGACGGCACGACGCAACCGACTGCCTTGATGGCGACGATTTGCGCGTCGACGGTGACGAGTTCGGCCTGAAGTCTGGCTATCTGCGTGACGAGCATCTTGCGGTGCTCGGCGTATTGTGCCGTCGGAATGACGGAAACAACCGTGTTAGACTCCTCTACCGTGTCTGCATCTATTTTTCTGTATGTCATCTCATCCTCCTTATTCGATATAGACGACCCCGCCGAATCTGACGTTGTTCGGATTGGTCGAGAAATTCGGGCACACAATTTTGATCTCAAAATAATGGTTCTGAGAAACCGAAATGCTCAGATCAGTTCTCGACACCGTATAAACGGCTGATGATAAATCCGCGTTACCAATTAGAGTGTCTGCGGAGTTGTTCACGCGGATATAGATAGGCACTTCCTCCGGCGTTCCCGTTGTGCCAGAGAAAATGAGGACGTAAACACACTTGATAGTCCCAGCTTTTGGAATATAAACAATACACCGTAGAGCTGTCGTCTGCGGAGCGACGCCCGCCATGCTGCCAAAAAAGTAGGTAGTGTTATCAGACATGGGGGTGAGGTTGCCAGCGATCAACGAGAGAGCATAGCCCATCCCGCTGGCGGCCGGAACGAGCACATCCCAAGCTGTGCCGTTGTGCTTTACGAAGAGATCTTCGTCCTTTACCCAGCAGACCAGGCCCTCGACCGGGGCGATAAAGACCCAGGTCGAACCGTTGTAGTACGTGATCGCGTTGTCGTGCCCGGCCCAACCGCCGGTCCCCGTGGCCTTGACGATATAGCGGTCGCCCTTGGCCGGACTCCCTGGCGGGCTGGAGAGGTCCCGGTCTATGACCTGACCCTGCCAGGGAAAAGCGTCAAGTTCTGCGGCTCGATACATGGCCATTAAAACTCCTTAAATGGTGAACAGTAAGCACTTATAGTCGGCGTCGTAAGCGGCCCGCCTCGTGTAGGCTTCCTTTACCTGCGCCGCGGTCGTGGCATTCCCGGCTCCATCATCTACCGCCTCGGCCTTGTCCACGATGTTGTCTGCGTCCGTATCGTAAACGGCCTTCGTCATGTCGCCGCCGCCCGGCGTGGCCCAGGTGTCATCGTCCTTGAGGAATTTTCCACTCGGTGTGCCGGTAGCCTTGACGCCGCCTCGTTTCGTCGTCGTAGGCGCGGCCAATCGGTCGCCATCGAGACTTCCCGAAGTGATTTCCGATGCTGCGTGGGCGTGGGTCTTTGGCTTCATGTCCAATTCGGCCCAGACCGCCCCACCATAATACATATACTTGGAGCCGGTTTGAAGATACGTCACCCAGCCGACGGCACCAGGAAGATCGAATAACCAGTTTGTCCCGTCAAAAGTGGCGATTGCCTCGTCATGGCCGGCCCAGACTCCCGTGCCAGTCGTCAAAACAATGTAGCGCTGCCCCTTGGCTGGAGAGCCCGGCGGGGCCGATTGATAGTTTATGACCGGGGGTTGCCACTCAAACTTTTCTAATGTCGGAATTCTGTATGTTGCCATAACGTCCTCCTTTTATTTCACGACCAGGAGGCACTTGAAGTCGACGTCGTAAGCGCCCCCAAGAAAATCGCTCGCGTGTTTCCCGTCAACCGTGTCGGCGTTTGCCGCCTGGTTGACCTTGCCGTCGTTGTCCGTATCGTAAACGGCCTTCGTCATGTCGCCGCCGGCGGACCCGGTTAGGCCGGCCTTATGGGTTCCCCGAGGGATGTTATGCTCGACGGAGAACATTCTAGACAGACGGGTCAGGCCGAGTTCCTCAAGCCTTGCGGCGATGATCCTCTGGATGTCCGGCTTATTCAGGTTGTTCATGTCGCCTGGACCCCTATGCCTTTTTCGCGGACGATGATTTCACAGTTGATACGCGAGAGCTTCACCTTGGCCGCTTCGGAATTGGTGAAGCGGAAGGAGAACGCCTTGCCCCGAATGGCCATGCCAAGGCGGACCTTGATGCTATCCCTGATCTCCGGGCTAAGGCCCGCCGGCGTGTTTCCAGGCAGAGATTTTTCATACGATGCCGTCCCCTTGAAATTCCGGTAGACCCTGAGGGAGAGGGTCATGCTTTCCGGGAGGATGTAGTCGAGGAACGTCCTGAAAATCTTGACCTTCGTCGGCGTCGTGAACCAGCCAGTCTGCACGTCCATCGTAATCCCGGTCCCGTCATCCGTGGTCGCATCCTCGTCAACCCGGTAGATGGACCCCGCCGAGGATCCTTGGACGAGGGCCCTGGACCCGAGGGAGTAGTCCGTTAGATTCATGGAGGTCGGGTTGTGGTTATAGGTGTCGAGGCCGAATGTCCAGCGGAGATAGTTAAAGACGATGACCGTGTCCGGTTCGGTGTTCGTTCCGGTCGGGACAGCCAGTCGGTACTCGCCTCTCTCGATATAGTTACCAGCGACGCACTTGTGGATGGCAGCCGAGTTGATGCTGGCCAGGGTCGTCTTCACTTTGGAAGAAATAGGAACATCTGTCTTGGCCAGACCGGATGGGGTGAGGATCTCGATTTTCTTGTGGTTCGACAGGAAGATGAGCATATCCTTCCCGCACCGGACCGCAGACCCCGCCGCTCCGAGACCGACGTCCTCAACGATCTTGTCGACGATGTAAGAATTGCCGCCCCGGGCGATCTTCCAAATCGAGGCCGCCTTGAAGGCCGAGAGTTCGTTTTCGAACTCCATTATTTTCAGGATCTTCCCGGCCTCCCTCTCCCGGCACGTGGCGTTATAGGTGATGTCGAACTGCTCAGGGGTGTCGAGGCCCGAAGGGAAGATGATCTCATCGTAACCCGGGACCCCGGCGACCCAGAGCCGGCCGTCCCACGTCTCGATGGTCATCCCCGGCGGAGGAGGGGAATTCCCGTAGCTCACCTCGTCGCCCAGGCCGGCGTCGTCGGTGTTGTCCGTGGCCGCGGCCGTCGTGTTATCGCCGATCTGGAAGGCCCACTTGTGGCTTGCCCCATCGGCCTCCGTCCGGTAGACGTTCCTGGCGGTAACGCTCGAGTCGGCAGAGACGGGGATCCCCGTGAGGCTCACGGATTGGCCGGCCACAACGGTCACGTCGACCGATGCCGGGGAGGGGCTGCTTTCGCAAGGGTAATTCCCGCCCCTGACGAAGGTCACGACGTAGGAATAGGTCCCGGCGATGTCCCCGGCGGCCCTCCAGATATAGTAGACCATCGCGGCCCCGAACTTCTGCGTCCAGTCGTAGGAACCGTCGATGTCGAAAAGATAGCCAGACGTCTCGGGGATGTCCTTGTCCATGCCGACCTTCACAAAGGCCGTGGCTGAGACGGCGAAGCTTCCATAGACGACGATGTAATAGATCGTCCCCTTGACCAGGGTCGGCTTCGTTCCGCTGAAGGTGAGGGTCTTAACGGCGAAAGTCGGGAAGGCGTCGAGGGTCGAGACATCTATCTCATCGGAAGCTTGACCAACCTGGTTCGTTGAGGAGTTTTTGCTCCCGGATGTCCCGGCCTGGGACTGATGGATTTCGGCCCAGATGTGTCCGGTCGGCGAGCCAAACTTGGACAGGTAGAGTTGGATCTTAGCGATGTCCCCGTCGAATGTGGCGACGAACGATTGAGCGAGGAGCGTCTGGGCCGCCGTCTCTTTAAGACCGTTGTAGACATCGAGGTTGGAGGAGGGGTATTCCGCGGCGTTTTGGTCGGCCACGCCGTATCCCCAAACCTCGAAAGAAAGGTCATGATCATATAAAACAAAAGACCAAAACGCGCTACTATTGATGGTAAAAGCCTCCCCGCCTTGCCAGTTATCAACCTGGTCCCATTTGACATATTTCGATGTGCTGATGGCGAAGTCCCCATAAAGCATAATGTAGTAGGTCTTTCCGGCCGAAAGCCTTGGCATGGAGGCGGTAAAATAAAAAATTTCGTTCCACGAATAGGGGCACTGTTCTAGGTTGCTAGCGTTTACGTTATCCGACGCCAACCCAACTATGTCAGCAGAACCATTCTTTGTGAGCGACGTGGCCTTTTGAAAAAAAACCTCTTCGCCTATGGATGAGGACCTCCCGGAAGGAATAGCATCGTGGATAACGACCGTATCTGCGTCGGTGATGGAATCTATGATGCTCCAATGGATCGTTCGAGGGTTTACGGGGTCGGCATCGAGGGCTATTGCGATCTTGTCTTCAACTACCATTCCCGTAGTGCTGACGACCTCGATAGTTGTATTCCCTGAGTTGGCCTTAACTCGAATTGTCGTGTCCCCCCTGGAGTGAATCTCGACCCACAGAGACCCGATAGGCGAGCCGAGCTGGCAAAGAGGAAGAAGGACCTTACAAACATCAATTTCTTTCTCGACCGTAAAGGATGAAGCGAGCACGACCTTATTCGCAGAATACCGAAGAGTATCTTTTGTCGGTACCGGGTCCCACCCGGAATTTGCAACAAGCTCAGGCTCGCCGGAAACGTCGGGAGGACCGTTTACCTCGAATATCAGGTCCGCGTTATCGTTCCCGGACCAAACCATGCTCCCGTTGACCTCGTAATACTTTCCATCCTCATAGCCAGGAGAACTTGAATCGAAGCCGACCAGTGCATAGGCCGAGGGACTTACCGTAAAATCACCATAGACGACGATGAAATAGGTTGAGCCAAGCTCTAGGGCGGGCTTCGTTCCGCTGAAGGTGAAAGTGGCCGAGGAAAAAGCATTCGTAAGCGTCGAAACGTCCACATTGTCTGAGGCCTGGCCAACTATTCCCGTTGAGACGTTTTTCGTCCCGGACGTCCCGGCTGTCCCGCTGTGGATCTCGACCCAGATATTTCCAGTTGGACTGCCGACCTTGCGGAGCCGGAGCTCCACCTGGGAAACATCGATAGCCTTCGTCGCCTTGAAACTCTGGGCGATAAGCGTCCTGGCCGCGTCTTGGCGGAGTTCCCCAAGGTAGTCGACGTTGGTCTCATCGTACTTTTCCGCCAGGACCTCGCTTCCGGACGAAACGGCCTCGACCATCGGGGCCTCCGTCGGGGCCTCGAGGCCGGGGTAGAGGCCGACGCCGCTCCTGACCATGATGGGCTTCTCGTACCCCCCGATGAAGGTCAGGCCCTTGTGCTGGGCGATCTGGACGGGAGACACGGCGACTTTCGTCGGCGTGAAAATCGACCCCCAGGACCCGCCGCTCTTGAGTTGGATGTCATCCTCGAGGCAAGCCAGGAGCCTCGTCTCGTCTGTCTCGTTGATGCCGTAGACCCCCAGGACCTTTTTCGTGAAGGTATGGAGCTTGACCGTCCCCGGCCGCCTTTCGAAGCTCTTGGCATCGTCGCAGACCCGGGCATTATTGAACCGGAGAAAATCGTTCACCGGGACCTTGTCCGGCGGGGCGGCCTGGTTGAGCGACCCGGAAAAATCATCGAGCGTGAACTCATCCCGCAGGGTGATCCGGGGCTCGGGACGGTTATAGGTCATCGAATGTATCCCCCTCTAAAAATCTCCCCTGTCGGGACGAGGATGCTATGCCTGGCCATCTGGACTCCCGAGAGGTTCCAGGCTATATCGAAAAGGAGGTCTTGCTTGCGTTTCTCGATGTCCGCCGGCGATCTCTCGTTGGCGATCATGGCGATGAGAGCCGCCTCGTAGGCGATGAGCGGATGGGCGATGGCGTTGAACCCCGGCGTGGCGACATTGGGAGAAACGTCCGAGGTGTCGTGGTTGAGGTCGGGGAATTTCTTGACGTAGACGACCTTGTATCGGTCTGTCGCCGTCTCTTTCGGAGGAGGAGAGAGTTCGACGTAGCCGGCCTTCTCCTGGCCCCAGAGGATAGGGTCCGTGTTGGGGATATTCGACATGAGGGCCAGGTCTTCGCTTCCCGGTGAGAAAAGGACCGGGAGCCGGCCCTCGGTCGTTTTGTTTCTGATGATGGTGACGACGGCGAGGCAATCGTCGATGTCCCAGTCTTCGCTGATGTCGTAACTTGAAACGCCAGCCTCGACATCAACCAACGCCGTCCCCTGGAACATCCAGGGAAGGAAGGAGGCCAGGGCGAGGGTGGCCTTGTCCTTCGCCGTGTTGATGAGGCTGTCGAGCTGCGGCTCCGTGAACGTGCCATCCGGGTAAGGCTCTGGCTCGTCGATGAGCAACCTGACCAGCGACCGGATTTCGGCTCTTATCATCTCGCCCTCCTTGGTTATGGTCAGGGCGAGGAGAACGGTCTCCCCGCCCTGCCAGAGTTTCTACTCCCCTGCCTTGAGGACCGCCCCGATAGAGAACGTGAAGTTGGGGGTGGTCCCGCCAAGGGCCCAGGTGGCGGCGAGGTCGGCCCCGAGGTTGCCCGTGAGGACCTTCCTTTCCGTGGTCACGCCGGTAGCCTGGGTGAACGAGACCAGCGTAAACCATTTGCCCGAGATCGGGTCCTTCGTGACGATGACCACATTGAGGGTCGGGCTGCTCCCCGAGGCGGCGGTCACGTCCAGGAAGAACTCGCCTTCCTTGAACTGCTTGACGTTGACCGGGGTCGCCTTGGAATCGCCGCTCGCGGTCACGGCCCCGCTGGCCTTGAACGTGGCATCCCAGGCGCGGATGGCGACGAGTTCGTTTTTGTTCTTCAGAGTTTCATTGCCCATGATCGCCTCCCTTCAGACCTTCAGGACCGCGGAGAGAGAGAAGGTAACCGAGGTCGCGGCACCGATGGTCCAGACGCAAGCGACGTACGCGCCGAGGTTGGCCGCGACGGTCTTCATTTCGGTAGTGACATCGGACGCCTGGGTGAAAGCGACAAGCGTGAACCACTTGCCGCTGACCAGGTCCTTCGTGAAGACCGAGATGTTGAAGGTCAGGGTTCCCGCCTTGGCGGTCAGATCCAGAAAGAAATTGGCTTCCTTGAACTGGCTGACCCGCTGCGGCGTCGACTGAGTGTTCCCGCCGGCCGTAATCGTGCCGCTTTTGATGGTGACGCTTATCGCCCTTTTCGCCCGAAGCTCATTGACATTTAAGAGTTGATCTCCCATTTTTATCCTCCGTAAACGAAAGTCTTTTGAGTCTTGAATTTCCAAATCTTCTTGAAGAGCTCGCATACGGCATGGTGCCTGAATCTCACGCCCGCCTTGGCCTTGAGGAACTCTTCCTCGTCCATCGCATCACACATTTTCTCGACCGAGAATCCATGAGGGCCATAGAACTTGTTCTTTTCATAGAACGTCCTGCGGATGACGGACACGATCCGCGGGTCGAGCTCGAGGGCCCGTCCTCGGTCGTCCTCAAGGATGATCTCCACGATGTAGTGCTTCCCCGTGGTCGGGTCGTACTCGGTAATGCCCGGAACCCTGCGGGAGAAGTCTTTGACGATCATCCATTTGCCGTAATTCGGGAACCACTTGGGATAGAGTTCGGGGTCGGAGAGGCGTATCTCCTTTACGATGGCCGGGTCAGGCTGCCGTTGCATTTGTCCTCCAGAAGATCAAGAAGGGGGAAGGGGGCTTCCCCCTTCTGTCATTCTGTCAATCTGTCACCGTCAGCTCGAGGGCTCGTTGAGGTCCGAGAGTTTGAAGCCGACCGCCTTGCGGAACCCGGTTCCGAGGTTGGCGAAGATATGACCTTCGGCCACAAACTCGTTCTTTCCGGCGACCTTCTGGAGAATCCCGCCGGCGTCGCCCTTCTCCCAGGTGATCTCCTGCCCGACCTTCGTGACGTAGAGGTTGAGCATGGCCTCGTCGAGGCCATAGAGACACCCATCAGGAACGTACTTGTCCGGGACCAAGGCGAGTTCCTTGCCGTCGTAGATGTACGGAAGGCCGGACCAGCCACCCCACATGACCTTCTGATTGACGAGCGCCTTGAAATTTTCGAGGTAGGAGGCCCAGACGCGCCGGACCTTGTGCGTCCCCAAGAGGACGCTGACCCGGCTGAAGGGGTCGACCTCGTCCATGCAGGCCGTGATGAGATCCTCGGTGAGATCTCGCTTAACGCCGCCGTTGCTGTTGACGTAGCACTTCCAGTTGGCGTCGGTGGCGACGAGGAGGGCCTGGAGGCCGGCCGAGGCGTTCGGCAGGGGCGGATCGGTGTCGCGGATCATGCCGTCGAGGCCCATCATTTCGCCGAGGCCTGCGCCTTCCGTGGCGGTGTAGACGTCTTCCTGCTTGACCACGGCGTTGTCGGCGATCGTCTGAGCGACCGTGAACTTGAACTGCGTCGGGCTATCGATGGACAGGACCTCTCCGCTGTCGACCTGCTTCGTGGCCCCGTTGTAAACATCGAGAAGCTGGCCGACCTTCAGGAACTTGGTCGCGTCGGCATAATAGGGGCTGTCGACGATGACCGTCTGCGACGCGCTGACCGCACCGTTGACGACGCACAGGTCGCCCGCGCCGGCCAGCATGAGCTGGCGCGAGAGGTCGTCGGCCTGGGTGATGAAGAGGCCCTTCTTCTCGAACTCGATGGGGTCCATCGACGCCCCGCTCTTGGCCGCGAGCTCCAGGCTGAAGCCGTCGAACTGCATGGTGAACATCTGGGCTCGCTTCATATAGACGAGATGGAACTGGGGCGTGGACGATTTGGCGAGCGGGTAGCCGGAGTTCGAGGAGGCCCTGGTGGACGTGCCTCCCGCCGACATGAGCTTCTGCTTGGCGTAGAGGCCGTGGGCCTCGATCTTGTCGCTCTTCTTGAGCCTGGCCCAGAGCTTCGACAGGGAAACGATCTCCGCGATGACCCCGGGGCTGAGGAACTCGTTAAAGAGCTTTAATTGCTCTGCGATAGTGAACATGGGATTTTAGCTCCTTGCTAGAATTTGGAGGTTTCACCTCCCTTAGCGAGGCTCCGCTTGTAACGTTCCATAGCGTCTTCGACGCCGGTGAACGGCTTCTCCTCTTCCTTCGCCGCTCCGCCGACCCCTCCCGGGGCGGCGCCGGCCGGGGACCCTACGGGGGCCTCTTCGGCCTTGGCCTTATCGGCGAGGTACTTGGCGATGACCTCCTGGCGTCTTTTTTCGGAGATGGGTTTCGATTCGAGGTAGATGGTCTCGTCTTCGTGGGATTTTTTCATCGCGGAGGCGGCATTGTAGCTGGCCTTCCCGGTCTTCTCTTCCTGGAGCTCCAGGAGTTTCCAGACATCGGATTCCCGGGCGTTGGGGAACTCGGCCTTTTTGGCGTTGATCTGCGACTTGAGTTCCTGAACCTCCTTTTCGATGGCCCCCGTGACGAAGAGCCCAGCCGTTCTCTTGAGGTCCTCCTCGGTTTTCTTGACCCTCTCCTTGAGTGCCTTCACCTCGGGGTCGGCCAGCAGATCCTCTTCGGTCTCCTTTTCCGCGACGGCGGGGGGAGTTTCGCCCGGCTTCCCGAGTTCCTTGATGATGAGCCGTCCTTCCTTCATGGCGAGGTCGATGGCCTCGAGGATGCCGAGTTGCGAATCGACCAGTTTCTCTTTGGCGTTCAACGTCTCGGCCCGCTGGCTGGCATGGTAGCCGTGTTCGACGTACTGCCGGATCTTGTCCGGGTCAGACTCCGAAAGGTCCTTGTCGTCGGCCCGGAAGACGAGAGGCGTTGGTTCGCCTTTTTCGTTCACAAGCCGGAAGGTCGGACCTTTTTTCTCGACCACTTCGCCAGCCGGTTTGCCCTTGTCCGCGGAGCCTTCGATGGACTCGGGCTTCTTTTCTTCAGCCTTGACCTCGCTGGCGGCCGGGACCTCTTTTTTCTCGGTCTCGGCGGCCGCTTTGGCCTGGCTCTCTGTGAACATGCTGAAAGCTTCGCCGACACCGGAGGGCGACTTCGCTTGTTCCGTGCCCGGATTAGCTTCGGTTGACATGATGAATTAGCCTCCTATTTAGGTTTTTTTGTGGTCCCTTTCGGGGCCTTTTTCGGCTTCTCTTCGACCGGAGCCTTCGGCTCTCCGGGGCCCTCGGCCTTCGCCTCGAGGGCGATCTTGTCACCTTCGGGAAGGTCGAGGGGGATGGCCCCCATCGCCTTCATTTCCACGTCGCTGAAGAGGCGAGGGAAGAAGGGCTCGGCCTCGGGGAAGGGGATCAGAGTGATGCCCTCCCGGACATGGTAGGGGACCTTTTTGTTCCGGACGTAGGCCTCGACGATGGCCTCTATGTAACCCTGATCCTTCAGCCTCTCGGCGGTCTCTTTGATGGTCAGAAATTTTTCTATCATGGTGTCTCTCCTTGCGGATTATTTACGCTTCGCCCCCCGCCATCTGGGCCATGAGGGCCTCCAGCAATTCAGGCGGGACACCCCCACCGCCCCCTCCATCCGGAGGAATCGGCATACCGCTGACGCCGGGAAGGGGAGCGGCCATCTCCGCCCCGGGAAGCGGGGCTGTGCCGGGGACGCCCGGCTGTGTCGGTTTCTCGACTGGAGACGGGGCCATCATAGCCAGGAACTCTTTATGCTGGTTGAGCCTCTGGATGATGAATCCCTGCGTTGTTTCATCGAGCGACTCGAACTCCTCGCCCTTCCGAAAGTCGTTGAAGAACTTGTAGGAGAACTCATGGTTGTCCGACGGGTCGGCCGGAATGAATTTCTTCTTTGTGACCATCTGCTCGACGTGCCGTGTGCATTGGTACTCGTCGGCCTTGTCTTCCTTGAGCCAGCCCTCGACCCCTTTGAAGCGCATGATCTCGAGGGCCTGTTTCGCGTCGATGGCCCGCATCTCGACGAACTTGATGGCGATGTCCTCGCGCCGCTTCCGGGACGTGAAGATGTCGACACCGGGAACGACCATGATGTCGGTTGAATCGCGGAGGTCCGAGCCGATGAACGACCGCACCGCCGGCAACTTGCCCTTCCCCAGGTTCTTGATGAGCCGCGGCTCCTTGTAGTGTTTCTTCGCCAGGGACAAGCGGACCCTCATGCAGTAGATGAGTTCGGAATCGATGTTGATGAGGCCGGGCTGCATGACGGAGGCATCCGCGCCCTTGAGGCTTTGAAAAAGCTGGTTGGAGGGCCGGGAGGCGTATTTCGGGAGTTGACCGTAGGAGGTTTTCCTGACCGATGTTTCTATTTCAAACTCGCCCTCGAGCATCTGGCTATACCCGAGGCTTGACTCCGGGAGTGCCGGCGGATTCTGCCAATAGGGGGCCCCGACCCGAGGATTATAGGTGATGAAGTCGACGCCTCCCATGCGCTTGAAGGCCTGCTCGTCGCCGGGGCGGAGGGAGCCGAAGGGGAGAAGGCCCTTGGCCCGGAAATTCTGAAAATGCTCGTCGACCATCGAAAGGTGGCGGTTGATCTGCCGCTGCGGGGTTTGACCGATGGCGACCATTGACTCGTCGAACTGCGTCCCGATAATGGGAATCCCGCTCTTGAAATGCGCGTAGTTGCACTTCGCTTCCGGCGTCGGGTTGTCGCCGTTGTAGAGGATCATGTCGTTGGCGATGACCATGAACCGGCCCTTCGGCCTTTCGGCATTGGCGAACTCCCAATACTCCTTCCTCACCGCCGACGGCTCCTTGGGCGTATCGATGCCGTGGCGCGTGAAACGGTTTTGCTCGAATCCTTGGTAGCCCTCGTTGCTGATGGAGTTCTTGTCGAGGCCGAAATCGAGCTCAATGGACCTCGTCGGGACCCGCTTCCCTTCGACGACGTATCGCCATTCCTCCCGGCTCATGGCGTGGGGGTCGGGCCGGAAATTGAATGGGCTGACAACGGCGAAGTCGAGATCCCCGTCGACGGGAACGACCTTGCCCTTCAGGATCGAGAGGCCTCGGAGGTTCTTGTTCCACCATTCCTTCCAGTAGCAGTTGCCGAGGAGGAGGATGAGGAGCTTCGCTTCCATGAGCTTGCGCTGTAAATCGCGGTCATGGTTCGTTTGCTCGATGATGATGGAGCCGACGGCGGCCGCCCGGCGGTCGTCGGACTCCTCGGTCGCCCCGATCGTGTAGAACTCGTGGTCGAAGATGAGGTCGCCGTGCTGCTGGCGGATCATCGGCAGGATGCGGTTGTAGACGTTCTTCACCTCACGGTCGACGAAGGCCGAGACATCGAACCACTCGGAATGCTTCTTGCCGGTGACGTAGCCGTACTGGTCGCCCTCGAACCAGCGGATGTACTCCTGGTACTTGTTGTAAAGCGACAGGAAGGCATGATTCTCCCACTCCTCCTGCGTCCGGTCGAAGGCCTCCTTCATCGGCCCCTCGGCCTTCGTCCCTTTGATCGGCGTGAACTTCTCGGCCATTGTCAGAACCCCTTGGCCCGCTCGAAGGCTTCTTTCTGGGCGGAAGTCAGCTCCACGGTCTTGTTCTTTTCTTTCCTGATATCCTCGAGGACCTGCTTGTTGTGCTCGACCTCGAGCTCATGGCCATCCCGCCAGTAATGAAAATCCTCTAGGCTTTTCGAGGCCAGCCGCAGATGGAGGTCCTTCGTCTCCGCGACATGGCTCTTGATGAGGAGGATGATGATGGCCCCGAAGACGACGGCCTCGATGGCTGCGACGAACGCTATTGCGAGCATGGCTGTCGCCTTTGCCAGTGGTAGTCGGTATGTTCCGAGTTATTGGGAAAGAGCCTCAGTTTTTTAATTCGGTCGTCGTCCTTTTTGCCCTTGTGGTGGACAACTTCCTCCGGCAAAAGAAACCTGCCCAGATGACCTTCCATTACTAGCCGGCCTCTTCTGACGTAGCCCCCGCCATTGGCGAAGGGATGATCTGGGCGTTTCAGCAAGACATATCCGCCGGCGATGGCCTTACCGCCCTTCCAATTAGAATTATTCTTCCCCGCGTGTGTTCCCGCCCGTGCATTCGGTCGAGGTCGTCTCATCTTTGCCTTCGCTTCTTCGGTGTGTTTGTGACCAAGGAGAGCCGCCGAAATCTTTGCACGATGCTCTGGGGTATGCTTGTGACCGAGATGCGCGGCCGACATCTTGGCGAGAGACTCCGGATTGTGCTTACGGCCCGCGAAGCCTTTGCTTATCGTCATCACCACATCCCCCTGATCTGCTGTGCCGCGGTCGGCTGGTACGGCTGGAACTGCCGGTCCTTGGCGATCTGCTTGGCGAACTCGTTAAGCCGAATGTCCTCCTCCGATGGAGCCTCGACCTCCTTCGGGATGAGGCGGAGATCGAGTTGATGAGCCAGGGTGTCGAGGATCCCAGTCTCCTGTCCTTTCTTTCCGCGCCGATAGCCGGTCAGCTGGGCTTCGTACTTGTCGAGGCCGGCCCGGCTCCTGACGCGCTGGCTCTCATAAAGGCCCTGGAGCGGCAGGATGCGGGCCTCGCGGGTCCGGCCGAGAAGCCGGAGCGGGACGAGCGGGATGTCCGGGCGGGAGACTTGGAGTTCCTGGACGAGATAGATGCCGTATTTTTCCCATTCGACCCCGACCTGGTCGATGCCGCGGCCGTCCTTGAGGGACTTGTCGTAGAGGCCGCAGACTATTTCCTTGAGCGAGAGGACGTCGACCTTCATGTCGTCGGCGTAGTCGATGTGCATGATGCCGTCGGAGTCCCACTCGCAAATGGAGATCGCCGTCGGGGTGGATTGGGCGGAGGTCGTGCCGGAACAATCGACGACGATGTTGCGGGAGTAGTATTTCGGCAGCTCCTCGAAATGCTTGATGAGGAGGCCGGGGAAGACTTGTTCGTCGTCGGCGAGGATCTGGCCCTCGTACATCCTGGCGTAGATAAGCGACCCCTGCTTCCGATGCTTTCGGGCGAGATAGGCCTCGTCGAGCTTTTCGGGGAAATTCAACTCGCCCTTCTCGTTCCTGACGAAACAGGAGAAGACCGAATAGCCCGTCGTCGAGACAAACATGGCGGGGCTTTTGCGGTGGAGTTTGGAGTAGTCGAAATGTCCGTCCGGGTCGAGGATGAGACCAGATATGTCGTCCGGTTCCCAGGGCGTCTCGAAAACCCACTCCCAGCCGCCCTCGGCGATGAGCGACTCGCCCTGCCGCCACCTTTTCATGGCCCATTTTCGGAGGTCGACCGTGGCCGAGTTGACCTCGTTCATCAGGTTGTCGTTCCAAATGCCAAGGTAGTGACGGCCAGTGAGAGACTTTCGAAGAGAACCCGTGTCGATGCCGACCCGCCGCCAACGTATCTGCTCCGAGTTCCAGGCCTCGGCGTCAGCGCGTTTGGCTGGGACATAGCCGGAGAAGAACGCTTGGATGAGGTCGTTCGTCTCGACCTCGTACTCGATCTTCGTGATGTGTTCGATCGACAGTTTCTCGTCGCCCGTGACGATCCCCAGGAGGGCCTCGTCGGCGGCGTAGGAATGCTTGAGAAATTTCTGGATAAGGCCGCCACGGCCGATGGTCGACTTGAGAGAGTCTCGGCTCATCAGAAGGAGCTTCTGGAGGTTGGGGTCGGCCACCAGCCAATCGCAGAGCTTTCGGTGGATGCGATTGAGGTCGCGGTACTCGACTTTCTTGCCGCGCCTGAGGACGAAGGCGCAGACGAAGAAGAGGTCCTCGAGAGTACGCTCGATAAAATCCTTGGGCGACCGGATCTCCTCCGGAAGCCGGCCCGTCGAGGTCAGCTTGTCGATGTAGGCTTCCTGGTCGCGGAGCTTCATCCGAGCATCTCCCGGTTGAACTGCTGAGCGGCGAATTTACGGAAGTCGTGGTGGTAAATGAATTCTCTCCAGAAGGCTTGCCGCTTCCAGGAGGGCTTATCGACCATGAGTTTGTCGGTTCGGCGAACGATCCCCCAGGCCCACCGCAACTTACGGAACCACCACCAGACCCTAAGCGCCTTGAATACTCGCCTCAAGGACGGCCTCCTTCCTCATGCGACGGTATTTCCCGAGGGCTTCGTGATCGGCCGATGTCAGATGAATGGTCACAATGCGCTTATCGACCTGCTTATGGATCTTCGTCTCGGGCCGGAGGTCATGGAGGTCGATCGCCTCCCGAAGGAACCGGGCGATGGCGTTGTAGTCCTTGGGGATGTAGGCCGAGCCGTCCTTCCTCATCCTAGCCCCCGCCGTGGGATGCTCGGCCTCGACCCCCTCGGCGATGACCGTGGCGATCTTGTCGTAGCTGACCCCGGCCTTCTCCAGAGCCTCGGCGATGCGCTGGCGGATGAAGGGCTTGGAGAGCACGTTGTCGATGGCCTGGCCGCTTGTCGTGGGGGAGTAGCCGGCGGCGACGGCGCACGCGGCCTTCTTCGACGGATCGAGCTCGGCCTCGATGTAGTTCTTCATGGCGTCACGCTGGCGCATCGTCAAGAGCCGTATCTCGGACTTGGGGATCTTGCCGAGGAGTCCCTTGCGGCGGAGCTCCTCCTTTTTCGGCTTGCGGCCGCCGAAGCGATGGGACTTGCGATAATCTCTCGCCCCGACGATGACCGGGGTCCCGTCCTTCGCCTTCGTGATTCTCACTTTATCTCCTCACGACACGCTCCTGACTCGCAGTTCTCATACCATATCTATAATAACACACGTTTAATATTACATTGTCAAGACGTGCTTTCTTGACAACAGGCGCTTTAGGGCCGATTATGTGAGGATGAGCGAAGACAGAGCCCCTTACAAACGTCCCGGCCAGCCCGAAGAAAATTCTTTATTGGACCGCATGAGCCGCGCCCTTCAGGTTCACAAGGAATGGATCTGGAACGACGGCCTGAGGATCCTCAAGCTCGCCCACCGGATCGAGAACCTCGAAAAAGAGATGGCCGACGTGAAGGGGATTCTCGAGCGAATCACCAAGCCGGGGGCGAACTGATGACCCTCGCCAAGGCCAGGGTCGAGGCCAACGGCTTCTTCAAGGACGCCCGACTAGAGGTTCGTTCCGGCAGAAGGTCGACTAGGTCGGCAGCGGAAATACTCATCGCCGTCTTCTGGCAACTCAGCCGTCAACTCGGGGGTCGGGATAAGATCCTGTTCCAAAATTGGTTCGACAAGAAACACGATGCGCTCGGGAAGGAGCTCGGGGCGATGCCGTCGAGGAGGGGAGGATGAGCGAAATCCGCATCAGTAGAAAGCAGCGCAGGGCCATTAAGTTCATCCTGATCGTGACGGCCGCGCTCTTGCTCCTGGGGCTGATAATTGATGCGGCGGGACAGGCCTGGAGTCCGACCCAGCGCACAATCAATGGAACCGCCTACAATCTCGACCCGATAACCTCCTGGCACTACTCGGGCGCAGTTGGCGAATCTGGGGGACCGACCCCGTTTATCAGTTTTATCTCCGCCCTCTTGCGCTCGCCCCGCCTTTACATCGCCGGACTGCTCGTCGGCCTGGCGGTGTTCGTTGGACCCAAGGATGAAAAAGCATGAAGAGATTGAACGCACAGGAAAAGAAAGCCGCCGCGGAGCGCGAGAGGCTGAGGGATGAAAAGAAGGAGCAGATCCTACATTTGGCACTCGATACAGAAGGCAACCGGGCCATAATGGAAGGCCTCCTGATTTACAGCATCGACCGAGCATCCAAGACGGCCGATAAGCTGTCGCGGAGACTATTCTGGCTCAATATGCTCATCCTCATCATCGGCACGGCGGCTCTCGTCGTGGCCGGCTATGAGGTGTTTTTCAAATGACGAAGAGCCCCCGCCGCCTTAGCCCCTGGCCCGATGGCCTGGTCACGGTCACCGACCTCGCCGCCAGCCGCGAGTACGACCGCATCCTCGGCCTCCTCCGCTCCGGCGACCTCAAGGCCGACCCGACCCTCATTGTCTTCACCACCGACGGCCTCCTCCAATTCGCCCGGGCCGACCTCATCCCCTTCTTCCATTGCTCCGGGGAGAGAGTCGAGGAGCTCCTCCAATATTGGACGGGTGATGCGGAGGACCCATGCTGACCAACGCCCCTGAATTCCTGGCCAACCTGGCCGCGACTCTGTACGAGGAAGACCCTATCTATTTCGACGTGAAACGCCTCATGCCGGAGGCTGTCAAAAACTATATCGAGGCGGAGGTCAGAAGGCTATGGCGAACCCTCGTACCAATTCCTGTCCGACCTCGAGTAGACCCGGGTCAAGATGGGCCTGAGTAGGATTCAATAGTGAAAAGTTTAGAGATAGATTTTGATGAATGAAATTTTATTGGGAAAAAATAGTGCGGATGGAGCGAGGGTAATGTGTGAGGGGGGGGGGCTGTTTGAAAGTGTCCAGTGGGGGGGCCTTCGTTCTTCTTCATCGATGGGGACGCGCCGCGCCCGCCTGTCCTCTGCGGGATACAATTCCCGGTCGCATAACAGAGATTATGTCCACTAAGCCCACGTAATAGACCCTCTCTCACTCATCCCGACCCGCTGGGGCCTCGCCTTGCCTTCATCCTCTGCCCTCTGCCGTTGATCGCCCGCTACCTGGACCCTCTCCCCGTACAACAAACCCTCACCCCCTCTCTTATATAATCTATTATATATAATATATAAGCCCACATCATTAATATCTATATCTTTATTCTTTAACCTCTCCCTTTCTTTTCCATCCCTCAATAAATCTATAATTATCTCCCGCCCGGGATGTCCCCGGCTTGACAATAGGACGCCCCCGCCCGATTATATATATGCCATGTATCAACCCACCTTAGAGGGAACCGGGACCCCTGAAACCCGGACAGGTCAACGGCCGCGCCCGTCGCGTCCGCTTCCCTTCACCCTTCGAATCGCCGAGCTGCCCGCGCCCATCGCCGGCGCCCCGGCCCTCCATTCCTCCGCCGAGGTCGTCGACTACATGCGACCACAGATCGGCGCTGCCGACCGCGAGACCTTCGTCATCCTCCACGTCGACTGTAAGAACCAGGTCCTCGACGTGGAGCTCGCCGGATTCGGTGACGTCGACTCCTCGGCCGTCTACCCCCGCCAGGTTTTCAAATCCGCCCTGCTGCGCAATGCCTGCGCTCTCATCTTCTGCCACAACCACCCCTCGGGCGACCCCGAGCCCTCTCTCTGCGACCGCGAATTGACCCGCGACCTCGTGACCGGAGCCCGCGTCCTCGGCATCAAGGTCCTCGACCATATCATCGTTGGCCGGACCGCCGCCTTTTTTTCTTTCGCGGACCAAGGCTTGATTGACGACTACGCCCTCGCCGCCCCCGCCCTCGGCCAGGTCCGCGAGGACCCCGACGACTACGACTATGCGCCCGTCGATGGGGTCGGCTTCGCCGACCCGGGGGGCCGGTCCGCCCTGCGGGCCGCGACCAAGCGCAACCCCCGCAACCTGCCCTGCCCGACGTGCCACCGGGCGAACCGCCTGACCCCGCTCGACCGCGCCCACGGCTATCAGTGCGACGACTGCGCCGACCGGGCCGAAGGCTACGGGGATTGACCATGAGCCGCACCGCCCACACGACCCCCGGCTTCCCCCGGACCCTTCGGGGTCCGAGGGGAGGCCGCCACATCGCCCCGACGCCCTGCGTTGAGTGCGTCGGCTTCACCTCCTGCCGCCCCGGGACGTGCTCGGCCCCCTACGGCTGCGAATCTTGGGTTGACGAGGACGGCCGCCGCGTCGACCTCGACGACCCGCTCGACCTGGCCGCCCTCGACGAGCCCGACCCGGACGACCCTAACCCCTACGCTCCCAGCCCGGCCACGCTCGCGGAGATCTCCGGCGTCTTCCCGACCGACGACAACGCCCCCGAGCCGGACGGGGGCGGGTTCACCTTCGAGACGATGGGCGGACTTGTCAAAGGAAAATGCGGGACTGCCGACCGCATAGCTGCCGCCCTCCCGGCGGTCGCCGCGGTCCTCGACGCGAATACCGAACCGCTCGACGCCGACCGGCCCGGGTCCATCGCCCACCGCTTGATTGAACTCAACGACCCCGGC
>Ga0315291_10001170_pt1 | contig 35083 bp, 43 predicted proteins | sample YL17G12_20_MG_FD_203070 | JGI IMG/M metagenome (GOLD analysis project Ga0315291, IMG submission 203070) | Sediment microbial communities from Yellowstone Lake, YNP, Wyoming, USA - YL17G12_20 | ecosystem: Environmental > Aquatic > Freshwater > Lake > Sediment | place: USA: Wyoming | collected...
TCTGATGTATTATTGGGACAAGCAGGCGGCAGCGAGTTTGGAGTTATTGGAAACGTGAAGGAGTTTTGTGATTATTTCTGGAAGAAATATGGATTTGTTTTACGATACCCGGTTGCTTATATCAAATGTGCTTACCTCGGAGGGCATTCAGAACATAAATTTGAAATGGCTCCTGGATATTTAGTTTTGACAAAATACGGACTGATATTTTTCTCAAGAATGCCAGAAGAGAAATTCACCATTAACATTCCTTTCAGCGCAATTGACTGGAATCTTATGTTTATAGAAAGCAAAGGCTTCCAAAGATTAGCTTTGACATCAAGGAACCGGGATAAATTTTTGTCATCTCTGGAAAACCTGGATATTACACAAGAAAGCAAAAAAATCCTTTCAAACCTGCCAGATGAAGCCGCTGCATTGGCAAGGCAGAAATACAATAAAAGGGAAATAAATTATTTTGTTTCATCAGTCGTGAATTTTGTGTCTATAATAAAGAAAAGGACTTTACATGTTCCGTATGCTGATTTATGGGGTCTTCAAAAAGTAAAATTCTTTTTAGGACTGACTTGTCCGGGCATTGATGAATTCATTTATGCGTGGGCAAAGGTTATGCTCATGAAACCCGACGTCATCGAAGCCGCCGACCGGAAGGAGGAGAAGCCATGAAGAACACTGAATGCACGATCTACATCACAACCAAACATGGCTATACGCAGAGTTACCGTAGAGAGAAGAATGGCTGGACACAAACTAGCCCGAATGGTACAGTCAGACCGCTTAGCGCAGAGCAGTTGTTATCGCACATCTTGCCGCCACTCGCAGCCGGTAAACTGAGCCGCCTCAGTGTTAGGGTGGAACCCGAACTGAAGCCGGCGTTTGTAAAAAAGATGAAAGCCAGACAAAAGGAGCCTGTTGTAAAAGTGAAAGATTTCTCTAAACATTTTGGCTTGAAGGCATAACATGTACGGACTCGTTATCAGGAAATCCGTAGAGGAAGAGCTCCACAAGCTTGTCAAAAAGGACAAGCTGACTGCAGAAATTCTTGAAAGAAAAATAACGGAAATATATGAAGACCCATACAAGTTCAAACCCTTGCGGGCCCCGCTGCAGGGATTTCGCAGAGTGCATATTGGAAAGTCCTTTGTTCTGATTTATATGATTGACGAGCCGGACAAGACAATCATAATAGAGGAATTTGATCGCCACAAAAATGTTTACAAACACCCGATAAACGAAATACTGCTACATCACAATTCCTGAAGGAAAGGCTTATAAATAAGATAATCTTATTAATAAGATATGGTACAAATCAAAGTCGAGACCACAACCCTGTCCTCGCGCGGGCAGGTTGTGCTGCCGCAGGATGTCAGGGAAAGGCTACATCTGAAAGAGGGAGATAAATTCCTGGTAATGGCTGAGGAAGATACAGTCATACTGAAAGCCATAAAGCCCATTCCAAAAGAGAAATTTGAATCCATGCTCGAAGCTACAAGGGAAGCTGTAAAAAAAGCGGGAATAACGCCTGAAGACCTGAACCGGACAATTGAGAGAGTAAGACATGCGCGCAGTTCTTGATACTAACGTATTTATTTCGGGCGTGTTCTGGGCCGGCACACCAGGGAAAATTCTTGATGCTGCCCAGAGCGATAAATTCCAGCTCGTGACATCTCTGGAATGCATTTATGAGCTTACAGGGTACTGAATGAATTTAAGAATAAACTGGGTTCGGATCTCGCGGATTTCTGGACAATATTCGCAATCTCAAAATCGCTCATAACCCTGCCACAAACAAGATTCTCAGTCATCAAGGAAGACCCGGACGACAATAAATTCCTGGATGCTGCTGTTGCGGGCAAGGTAGAATACATAGTTTCAGGAGACAAGCACCTGCTGAATCTCGGGAAATTCAGAAATATCAAAATTATACGGCCTGCTGATTTTCTTTCGTTATTGTCCGGTTCGTAGCTTTCTCATAGGCTCTAAAGAGCCGGCACATCACGTTTATTGAAATTCTCTGCTTTCTATTCGTCATCTTAATACAGTTAGGGCAAGTTACTACTGCCAAAGCAAAATCCTTTTCGGTCATGTCTAAACCCTTATGCTTATTGCAGGTATTCCAGCACATTACAAAATTTTCAAATGCATTAAGTTCATTTTCGTTTATGCTTATTGTTACTTGTTTATTTTTACCCATAGCTATCTCAAAAATGCAAATTCGAATTTGATTTTAAACTATTATGGTCAGTTTGCGGATGAGCAATAAAACCAGGCTATGCCGCTATGGCTTCCTTCATATGCCGTTCTATCAGCTGTGAGAGCTTGAAACCATGCTTTATGCAGTATTCCTTTAACTGCCTCAGGAGTTTTGCATCTATTGTGATATCAATTCTTTTCTTGTAAGAGAGTTTTGGAAGCTTTCCTGTCCTGTCATATTCTGCCAGAGCTTCAAACAGCTCTGCATGTTTTGCAAATCTTTTTTCATCATAAAGTTTCATCGCGTACCAACCTCCGGATCCTGTTGATATCAGTTATATTCTCTGCGGCTATCTTGATTACTAGCTTCTTGATTTTCTCGTCATTATAGGCAACTTTGTTTTCATCGAAAAACGCTGTTATGACATACGCCGCAGTCCTCTTGTTTCCGTCTTCAAAGGCATGGTCAACTACTATTGCTCGCAGTAAATATGCTAATTGCGTCATCCAGTCTGCAGTCCTTGAAGCATGCTCTGCTGCGAACTCAAGACTGCCTGGATTCTTGATTTTACTGCCTGGTTCAAGCTTTTTGTTTATCTTCTCAAGCTCTTCAACCCATATTTTCATGTGTATTTATACACATAATTTATTTATAAGGCTTTCGCCAATTACAATAATCTTTAAAAACTGAATTATTTCGATAGAAGTAACTGCTTAGGCAGAAGCTCAACTATTTGATGAGCTGAATATACTTTATGGAAAAAGCACAAATCATTGATGCAATCAAGAAAGCTAAGGAGAGCGAGAAGAGGAAATTTGCTCAGACTATTGACTTAGCCATAAATCTCAAGGAAATTGATGTTGCAAGGGAAGAAGGAAAATTAGAAGAATTCCTGCCTTTGCCTCATGGCAGGGCAAAGCCAGCAAAGATATGCGCTTTTGTCGGCCCTGAATTGAAGCCTCAGGCCGAAAAGTTCTGCGACTTCTTAGTGTTATCAGATGATTTCGGAAAATGGGATGATGCAAGAAAAATAAGAAAGCTTGCAAGAGATTACGATTTCTTTATTGCTCAGGCAAATATCATGCCTAACATTGCAAAAGCCTTTGGTCGTTATTTCGGACCTGTTGGCAAGATGCCGAGCCCAAAGGGCGGACATGTCGTTCCTCCAAAAGCAAACCTAGAACCGTTAGTAAAAATCCTGAGAAGTACTGTCAGGATTATGATAAAAAAAGCTCCAGTCATATTATGCGCTGTCGGCTCTGAAAAGATGACTGATGAGCAGATTGCTGACAATATTTTAGCAGTTCTGGAAAGAGTAAAGTCAAAACTGCCTAAAGCTCAGCACAATATCTCAAATATCGTTATCAAGACTACTATGGGAAAACCAGTGAAGGTGATATGATGGTTATTACTACTCCAACTAAAGTGCATGCTGTCAAAGACAGCACTCACATGGAAAAGAAAGCTAAGGCAGTGCCAGAGTGGAAGAAAAAAGAAGTTGATGACATAAAGAAACTCACAACTAGCTACAAGACCATAGCTCTGATTAACATGGAGAATCTGCCTACAAAGCAATTGCAGATTGTCAAGAGAAAATTAAAGGACAAAATTAAATTCAAGCCAGCAAAGAAAATTCTCATCACAAAGGCGTTCGAAGCTTCTGCAAATCCTAAAGTGAAATTATTGATAGCAAAAATGCAGGGAGTTCCAGCATTGATGTTCTCAAATCTCGGAGCATTTGAACTATTCAAATTATTGAAAGAAAACAGGCAGCTAACAGGAGCAAAGCCCGGACAAATAGCTCCGGATGACATCTGGGTGCAGGCAGGGCCAACTTCTTTTGCGCCAGGTCCCGTTATATCAGAACTTGCAACATTGAAAATCAAGGCTGGAGTCGTAAGCGGAAAAATAGAAATCAAGCAAGACGCTCTTTTAGTACCGAAAGGAGAGAAAGTATCTCCACTGGCAGCAAGCATGTTAGGAAAACTGGGAATAGAGCCCATGCAGATGGGAATGACTATAACATCAGCATTGGAAGGCTCTGATTTGTATGATGCTTCCGTTTTAGACATCGATACTGAAAAGTTTATAAGCGATCTAAAGAACGCTGCTTTAGACGTACTCAAGCTCACTGTTGAACTTGGCATGGTCACGAAAGACAATGCCGAATACCTGGTGTCAAAAGCCTACAGGGAAAGCAGAGGACTGGCTTTGGCAAAGGACTTGATTCAACCAGAGGGAGAAGCTGAGACAGCTTTCAAAGCTGATATTCAAGCTAAATTAAAGGAGAAATAATGGAATACGTATACGCAGCAATGTTGCTGCACAAAGCAGGAAAGCAAATAACAGAAGATTCCATGGATAAGGTGCTAATAGCAACAGGTGTTGCTGTTGACAAGGCCCGAGTAAAAGCTACTGTAACTGCTCTCAAAGATGTTGACATTAACAAAGTCATAAAGGAGGCAACGTTAGTTACAGCAGCCGCTGCACCAGCAGCAGGCCCAGCACCAAAAGCTGAAAAGAAGGAAGAAGAAAAGAAGGTTTCCGAAGAGGAAGCTGCAGCCGGATTAGGCGCTCTTTTCGGTTAATCCTTACTGTAATGAACGTGCATATACATGGAGTCGGAAGAACAGCTCAGATTAGAGCAGTTGAAAAAACAAATTCACGACCTTAGCACGCAGCTTCGTCAGATGGGCGAGGAAAAGGAAAAGAAATACAAAGAGAAAGAGTCCATCGACAAGAATCTGAATTCTTATATCAAAACAGCCAAGGACCTTAGAGACAAGAAGGCTGAGATTGACAAGAAAGTTAGAGAGTTAAAAGCACAGAGAGAGATTCTGAATAAAGAACTTAAGGACATGTTTGCAAAACTGGCAGAGGCAAAGAAAGCCTTGCCTGAAAGGAAAAAGGTTCCTGTTATCCGAGAAAATCCTGCCATGCTAAGGAAGCAGATTGACGCGATGCAGTATTCTATTGAAACTGAAGGCGTGTCTTTTGAACGAGAGCAAACATACATGGATAAGATCAAGAGACTGAAATTAAAGTTAGACGGATTTGAAAAGGAAAATGCGGGCTTCAGGGCGTTCAATGCCCTCAAGAGTGAAATAAACAAGAAGAAAACTGCAGCGGATGCAGTCCATGCCGAAGTACAAAAACTGGCGGCTGAAAGCTCCAGCATATTCAAGGACTTGTCGACAAAATCAGAAGGCATTTCAAAGGCGAAGGAAGAAAAAATGGCCCTGCAGGAAGGCCTGAAGGGAAGAAAGGCAGATATTGATACTCTAAATCAAACATTATCTGAAACTTTGAACGAATGGTCCAAAATGTCCAAGGAAACGGCACCTGTTGAGATATCAAGGAAGCCCGAAGACGTTATGGGCAAATTGAAATCAAAGAAGAAGCTCACAAAGGAAGATATTCTCATTATACAGAGAGGCATGAGCAGGTAATTTCCTTTCAGTATGGTAAATAAATACTGATATATATCCCAGACTCATACAAGATTCTATGTCTCTAGACAAAGATTCTCTTAGAAAACAGTTCCAAAAAGACTGGAAGAAATACTACAACCTTCCTTTTTTCCAGGAAACTGGTTTTGTAAGAAAAAAATGCAGTAGCTGCGGTACATCTTTCTGGACTAAAAATAAAAGACAAAATACCTGCAACCAGTCAGAGTGCATTGGCGGTTTCACATTCATTAACGACACGCCGGCAAAACACAAGATGGACTACCAGGAGACCTGGCAGGAGTTCTCAAGGATAATGGAAAAGCAAGGCTATACAGAAATTCCAAGATATCCTGTAATCGCTAGATGGCGTGACGATACTTGGTTCACACAGGCTTCAATCTATTGTTTCCAGCCCTTTGTTGTTTCAGGCGAAGTAAAACCTCCCGCAAATCCTCTGATTATTCCGCAGCCAAGCCTAAGATTTAATGACATTGACAATGTCGGCGTCACAGGTTCTCATTATACGACGCACGTTCACATGGGCCAGCACGCCTTCATGTCGTTGCAGAGCTTCAGGCCTTCTGACTATCTGAAACACATTTACACGTGGCTCACAGAAGGAATGAAAATTCCTGGCGAAGAAATTACTTTTAATGAAGATGTATGGATGGGCGGCGGAAATGCCGGCCCTTGTTTAGAATATTTCTCACGAGGTTTGGAATTAGGAAATCAGGTCTATATGATGTACAAGGTAGTTGGAAATTCTTTGAAACCTTTGAACATAAATGTTCTTGACCACGGCGCTGGCCTCGAAAGGGCAGCGTGGTTTACTAATGGCACGCCGACTTCGTATGAAGTTGCTTTTGACCCTGTCGACAAGAAATGGGTAAAGAAACTGGGAATAAAGCAGGACAAGAAATTATTTTCCAAATACGCACAGTATGCGGGCTTCCTGAATGTGGGGGAAGTAAAAGATATTGAAAAAGCCTGGCAGACTGTTGCCAAAAAAGTCAGAATTTCTCCAGACAAGTTAAAGGAAGCAATCCTGCCAATGCGCGCATTCTATTCAATCTTAGACCATGCAAGAACTTTGATGTTTGCAATCGGTGACGGAGCCCTGCCGTCAAACTCTGGCGGCGGCTACAATCTGAGATTTATTCTCAGACGCGCTTTAAGATTCAAGGAAATGTACAACTGGGATATTGACCTTGCTGAAGTCATGTGGGATTTAACAAGAGCATTTACCGGAGACCAGCCGAGACACGTTACTGGACTGGCTGAAGGCTCTAATAGGGGGGCAGCCGAAGAGCTGATTGAAACCGGAATCCAGCCAATGTTCACAAGATTAACTGAAAAACTGCCGAATGTTGAAAAGATTTTGAGAATTGAGGAGCAGAAATACAAGGAAACAAAACAGAGAGCAGCATCTGTTTTAGGCACAATGTTCCAGAAGAAGAAAAAGATGAGCCCTGACGAATTGGTAACATTGTACGACAGCCAGGGAATTCTGCCCGAGGACATCCAGGCGGCTGCTGCGGAGCAGAAAGTCAAGATTGAAGTGCCGTCAGATTTCTATTCAAAAGTTGCTGAAAGACACATGGAGAAAAAACAGGAGGAGCCAAAGGAGCTTTTGAGAAAAGACGTGGAAGGCTTGCCTGCAACCCAGCAACTGTTCTATGCAGATGAATATTCGAAGGAGTTCGAGGCAAAAGTCCTGAAGATTATTGATGACCAGTATGTAATTTTAGACAGGACTTTATTCTACCCGACATCTGGTGGACAGCAAAATGACACTGGTATCTTAAATGGAAGGCAAGTAGTCAACGTAGAGCGCTGGGGAAATATAATTGTTCATTATGTTGAGAAACCAAATTTCAAAACAGGCCAGTTTGTTGTTGGAAAACTGGACTGGCCAAGAAGATTGCAGTTAATGAGGCACCACGATGCAACTCATATCATCAACGGCGTGTCCAGGAGAGTCTTGGGAGACCACATATGGCAGGCTGGCTCAGAAAAAACTCCTGAGAAAGCTCGCTTGGATATAACTCACTATTCTAATTTGACAAAAGAGGAGTTACAGAAAATAGAGAAGCTCGCAAATGAAGTCGTTCTTGCTGGCGGTCCGATAAAGAAACTGACTATGAAGAAGAACGATGCTGAGAAAAAATATGGCTTCAGGCTTTATCAGGGCGGAGCTGTTCCAGGCGCGGATATCAGAGTGATATTATCAGACATTGATGTTGAAGCCTGCGGTGGAACTCACTTGAACAATACTATGGAGATAGGGCCTATCAAGATTCTGGGCAGTAAGAAAATCCAGGACGGCGTTGTGAGATTGGAATTTGTCGCTGGCGCAAGAGCTCTTGAGGAGATGCAGAAAGAAAGCAAACTCCTGACGGATTCTGCAACTGTATTTTCAATACCTGAAGAACAGCTGCCTAAAACCTGCGAGCGCTTCTTCAATGAATGGAAATCACAGAGAAAAGATCTAGAAAAATTCAAAGCACAGCAGAAACCACAGCAGCAGAAGAGATAATGGCTAAAGAATCCCTAAATGAAGTAATTGAAGATTCTGAAACAGATTCTTTAAACAGCAAGCCCATACGTAAGCGAAATAAGACAATTTATGGCCAATTCAAAAAGGATTTGTCGCGTGCGAGCATATTTGAAAATGCATTTATGTTTGGTCTAATTCCTGGCGCATATATTTTTGGTCTTGCATATGCATATATAACAAAAGATGAAAGTCCTATATGTTGCCTGTGCGGAACTGGGGGTCCGCTTGCTCCTTTTTACGGAATGTATCTAGCTATCAGGTTCGGCGGCTTTAGAATTTAATTCCTCTTTCAGCCAGAAAAAAGTAAAAATAGAAACTGTTTTTATACTTTCGCTTTTGAGTTCTCAGCATGACTGAAGAAGAGCAAAAAAAAGTACTGGATGAATTAGGAAAGTTCCCGGAAGGAACATCCCAGAGCGAACTTAAGAGGATGCTAGGCTGGCACGGTACAAAACTGGGTCAAGTTTTAGTTGCCCTAAGAAAAGACGGCTTTGCTGTACGACATGGCGACCGCTGGATAAAAACCAATGAGCCTATTCCACCAGTCCTGCCTCAAAACAAACCTTTAAGTCTTGATGAAATAGTTGCGGAGCTCTCAACGCAGGATTCGTCTCAAATAAAAATAGAACTTGATGATGCGAATCGGCAAATTTTAAGCGAGATATATTCAACATACGTCAATAGCAAGATACGTTATTGCCCAAAGAATCATCTCACTCAACTTCCTGATTTAGACAAAGTATTGACTTCATTGAACGACAAAGAACTCATACTAATAGAAAACACCAGCGCCTATCTGACTGCAAAAGGCCTGCAAACCTGCGAACCTAAATGGACATTTACGAGAAGGGCGTATGCCGTTCTTACAGCAATAAACGAAGGAGAAAAAACAGAGGATGGGCAAAAAAAAGACGCTTACGTTCCTGTAGAGGTTATCTGCAGGTCTTCGGGTCTCTATAATTGGGCGATGTTCTCTGATATTCTCCAAAACTTTATCTCAAATGATATGGTTGCATATGAGGAGCGCGGTAGAAAAAACACGAAGTTTTTTACTTTAACTACTCAAGGCCTAAAACTACTTGAGAAATTGTGCACCATTTTAGACGCACCAAAACCCGAAATACCGCCGCAGCCAAAACCTCAGGAACCTGTTGCGCCTACTAAACCCGTAGAACCAGCACAGATAATTGTAGAAGCTCCAAAACCTGTAGCCCCGACGCCCGTGATTGTGGAAGATCCGATAACAGAGCCAACTCCTGCCTGGCAAACGGAAGCTATCTTAACCTGGGGCAAACCCAAGATTGAAAGAATAATGATTGGCAATAATATTTACCAAATTGTGGTTGTTGGCGAAAAAGGCAGGTTGGAAAACCGTATTACCGAAGCAAAAGATATGGGCTATATCGGGTTGACAAATTTTGAACGGAAATACCTTCCCCAGATAGCAAAATATGTAAATTCCGACGGATTCGATCTGAATTCTGCCATTGAAAATATTGATTTGCCAAAAGGTAGAATTCTAGGTTTGTTAGAAAAATACAAGGCCAAAGGAATAGCTTTCCCAGAAGCAAAGGCACCACCAGCAAAACCTGAGAGCTACAATGCGTGTAGTGAAGTATTACAAAATTACAAAGATGGTCAGCAACAGTCAGAAAAAGCTCTCGAGAGCATTGTTGAAATTGTGACGCGCTGGGAAACAGAAGTCGCTGACCTCAGGAAAAGAATAGAAAAATTAGAGAAGAAGTCATAATTCTACAAGAATAATGCTAAGCGCACCCAGTGCTATTCCTATCTTATTCACAACTGAAAGGTCTTCTTTGAAAATTATCACGCCGGCCAAAGAAACTATGATCAGATTCAGTATCGTGAAAACAGAAATGGCTTTTGAAAGGAATTCATATTTCAGAGATACTGCCCAGAAAACAGTGCCAATAAAATAAACAATCAAGCCTATCGCTAGCAACATATTTTTGCTGTCCAACGACCATTTTTTGAAAAAAATATCACCTGCAACTTCTAAGGCTACAGCTGAAATGATTAAAATAAAAAATAAGAGCTTGGAAAGCTCTGCGTTCATTTTTACCTCATTTCTTTCCTTGCTGGTTTCTTTTCTTCTTTGGCTGCTGGCTGTCTTGATGGTGCTGCGGCTTGTGCCGGCGCTCCTGGAGCAGGTGCTGCTGCACCCTCTGCTGCTGGCGCTCCTTCAGCTCCAGCCACTGGTGCAGCTGCTAGTGCTGCTGTCTCAGCTGCGGCTGCTGCTTTCTCGAGTACGTCCATCTCTGATGCTACTCGTTCTCTTGTTGTCTTCAATTCCTCGAGTTCTTCAGCGCTTAATTCAGTTTTTTCAGCTTTGATTTCTTTATCATAAATTCCTGCGTTGACTTCTTTGATAACCGCTCTCGGGTCTTTTCCTTCAACTCTTATACCTAAAGAAACGCAAGTTCCAAGCAGTTCTTTGACTTTATTTTTTAAAGTGGAACCGAGCATTGCTTCGCCTTTGACTTGCGCGACTTTGATTATGTGCTCAATTGCTAAAACAGATACTATTTTCTTGCCTGCTGCGCCAGAGCCTTTCTCAAGACTGGCTTCTTTCTTCAAAAGAGCGGATGAAGGGGGCAATCCAACTTGAATTTCATAGCTTTTTGCTGCAGGATCAACAACAACTTTGATAGGTACATCCATGCCAGTCATTGCCGCTGTTTTTGCATTGATGTCCTTAACGACTTGACCTATGTTTATTCCTTTGCCTGCTAGTGCAGGTCCTAATGGCGGTCCTGCAGATGCAGCCCCGCCTTTAACTATCAAATTGACCGTTTCTTTTTTACCCATCTTAAATTACCTCTTCTCTCTTGAACTCTTGCAATTCCTGATCTCTGGCAGTTTGCATAGCCTTTGCCTCAGCTTCTGCTTCAGCTTTAGTTATAACCTTTACTGAATCTAAGCCAAGCGTTATAGGAATAGGAACAGCTGCTTCGAGCAGTTCTAAAACAACCTGAGATTTTTGAATGTCAATTCTTGTTACTTTTGCTTTTTCACCCTTGAAAGGACCCGCAATAATCTGGACAATATCACCTTTGTTGATGTCAAGCTGTTCAGGTTTGAATTCTATTAAGTGTACAATTTCCTCGTACTTTGTCGGCGTTCTCAAAATTCCGCGGACGTAAGGAACACCCATTGCAGCTTGTCTTATGACGTCGGGAGAAACAGCTTCTACTAAAATATAACCAGTCATTCCGTGGGGAAAGAGCAGGCTGTAAATGCCAGGCGTTTTCTTTGCATTGCTTGCAAGAAAATCCATGACCTGTGCTTCTCTTCCAATTGCTGTTCTTACTACGTATAATCCCATTTTACCAAATTCGCAAATTTGAAGTGCTTAAGAGCCATCGTAAAGATGGCTCAAATGCCGGCTGTTTGCAGCCGATTGCTGTTCTTACTATGTATAATCCCATTTTCGTTATGTAAACATCTGTATTACTTGGATAATCATCGTTATTATGAAACCAAGCATTCCTATTACTATTATACCGAGACCTGAAGCTTTTACAATTGCCTTGTATTCCTCGTTGTCCGGCTTCTTTGTTATCGCCAAAACTCGTCTGTATTCGTTAATCTTGGTTTTTAGCCAGACAGGAAAACCGCCCGCAGGCATTCTGAAGGGCTTCATCTTGAATTTAGAAAGGTCAATAGGCAATTTCAGTTCCGGCTTTTTTTCTTCCGGCTGGGCCTGCTGGCTTGCTTGTTCGTCAGGTTTCTCCGTGCTGCCTTGGTTAATATCCATAATACTACTGACTCAAATTCCTAGGTTTAAAAAGGTTCCCTCTTATTTTTCGTAAAGTTTTTCGCGCCTATCGATTTCGCCTTTAATCTCTTCGTAATTTTCGGTTGCGTCTTGTAATTTTTGTTCTTGTAGGGGAACGTAAGAAGCGGATTCTGGAACGTCGTCTTTCAGACTTATGACATTCTTAGCAGCATGCAAATCTCGTTCCTTTTCCTTTACATCTTTATGCGCTTCAATCATCAATTCTATTAATTCTGACAAGCTTTTATCTTCGAACTCCATTTTACGAGCTAGCGGTAAAGTCCGGTTTTAAAAACTTATCCATATTTTATAATTAATGTATGAATGCACTCAGAATGCATTGTTCTGTACGAATTGTAGCGATTTATGAATTGCGCCAGTAAGTCTTCTTTTCCGATGATCATGTAAGGCCTCTTTGGCGGGGGGCCTTTGTAATCAGTTGCCAGGCGCCTAAATTCCAGCATTGCGGGCTCATCGACTTTTTTTCCCGCTGGAGAATTAATTTCCCATATCAACTTCGCTGATGATGCTCTTGGTTTAAGCAATTCCGTATAAAATTCTCTCGGTACCAATAATGCCGTATCTGTGCTACTCAATTCAAAACCAATTTTCTGTTCTAACTTCGAATTGCTAAATTTAAGAAGGGGAACTGAGCTGGTTCTCGTGAAAATCGCCTCTAATCAATAAACTCTATTCCCAGATTTTTCTCGAGCTCTTCCTTCTTTCTGTCTGTAAACGTGCGTTTAGGTCCGAAAATCTGCGGCGATTTTACACCGGTGATTACGAGCATTGTCCTGATAGTATTCTGCAAATCAGGACTCAATTGAGCACCCCAGATGACATTTGCATTTTCGTCCAGTTTTGTTGTTATTGCTTCAACAACTTTCTTTGCTTCGTCCAGAGTCATGTTCGGTCCGCCGCTGACATTAATCAAGGCGCCTTTTGCGCCCGTGATGTCAACATCGAGCAACGGGTTGTTGATTGCTTTCTCAACTGCTTCCACTGCTCTGTTTTCAGTATCGGATTCGCCTACACCTATCATTGCTATGCCGCCGGAAGTCATTACAGCTTTGATATCTGCGAAGTCCAGATTAATCAGACCAGGCTTTGTAATCAATTCTGCAATTCCTTTTACAGCATTTGTAAGAATTTCATCTGCGACTTTGAACGCCGTGTGTAATGGCAAGTCAGGTGCCAGTTCAATTAATTTATCATTTGGTATTACGATCAAAGTGTCCACAAGTCCTTCTAATTTTTCGAGACCAGTCATTGCATTTTCCCATCGTTTCTGGCCTTCCATCGTAAATGGCAAAGTTACAATTGCGACAGTCAGAATTCCTAATTTCTTGGCCATGTCCGCAACAACAGGTATCGCGCCCGTTCCTGTCCCGCCTCCCAAACCACATGTAATGAAAACCATGTGCGAGTCGCGAAGCGCTTCTTTGATATCTGATTCTGCTTCTTTCGCTGCTTCCTCGCCTACTTTAGGATCTGCGCCCGCGCCAAGACCGCCTGTTAGTTCTCGGCCAATCAGGATTTTCTTGTCTGCAATCGTTGCTATCAAGTCTTGGGCGTCTGTATTAATGGCAACAGTTTCTGCGCCAGTGATTCCAATTTCAGTTATTCGGTTAATAGTGTTATTTCCCGCTCCACCCACACCAACAACCTTGATTCTTGCTTTTTTATTTGCTAAAATTTTTTCAAGTTCTTCGTCAATAGGAGAAGTAGTTTCTCTCTTGACGCCAGTCGGAATATAAGCCATACTATGCCTCCAAAGTTATGAATATTTACTGTTGGAGAACAAAATCAAAGGATTTTATAAAGATTTGTTCAACACAAGAAACGATTACTGGAATTTTTGTTAATATGTAGAAAAATCATTCGAATTTCAATTCTTTTTGTTTTATTTCAGGAATTATTTCTTCAATTGATTTTTTCAGAAGGTCTTTTGCACCATCTTCCAGCTTCTGCCCTAATTTTACTGTGATTTCCTTCTCAGTTTCATTGACCTCAGCATCAACGCCCAAGGTTATTGACAAGAGTCCTTTGATCTTCTCATCTGTTTTTTCAACTATCCGGTTTATTTTCACCCAATATTTGAGAACTTTGCCTGCTAAAGGATGATTGAAGTCCAGAATAACTCGTCCGCCTGTGACTGATTTGACTATTGCCGTAGTTCCATCAACAGAAACCTGCAAACCTGGCACTGGCCTGAACTCTTTGAATTTATTTATTGATGCAAGTTGTAGTAATTTCTGGTCTCTTTCGCCAAAAGCATCTTTTGGCTGCAATTCAATTTCAAATTCATCGCCTGCTTTCTTGCCCTGCACTGTAGAGTCAAGTCCTTTTAGCAACTGACCTTTGCCAACGCAGGCAATTACTGGCTTGTATTTTTGCTTTTCATCAAAAATTCCTTCTTTCTTAGCTACACTAGCAAGGGTAACATCAAAAATCTGATTAGTAATCTTGATTCTGCCTACAAAATCGATTTCAATGAAATCTCCTTGTTTAATCATACAAACTCACAAAGAAAAATGATTTTTAAGGTTGTCTATCTGAGGTACCTGAAAATCAGCTGACCATCTGATGCCTGCAATGGCATCAAATTTACTATTGCTGACAGGATTGCTGGAATTACCATTACTAAAAAAAGCATGTTAATTCTATAGGTCTTTTTCGGCATTCTTTGATATGCAAAAAACAATCCTACGGCTATCATGATGTTTGTAAGAGGTCCTGCTAATGTTACGTAAAAGTCCTGGTCTGTGCAAACAGGAGCATTGTAAGTTGTGAAGAACGAAGCTGAAAACAGGTTGGCTTTTTCCCCGTCCAATGACTCGCCGAAATGCATTTGCGGGTTTAAGCTGTAGTGTTCTGCCACAGCCCAATGTCCGAATTCGTGCGCAACTATGTTTCCAAAGAGACTTACAAATAGAATCAAGCCCAGGAATGCACCGAATATCAGGGACTTATTTACCATATAGATATTGCTATATTGTAAGTATATAAAGCTTTTGTCCTTTAAACCGAAGAAAATCGAAGATTTTCTTGGCTAAGAAAAATTTGCGAATTTTTCTTTGGAAGACTTAAAATCAGCTTACGTAGCCTTAGTTTTTACTCTAAAAACAGCCTTTCTGAGCTCTTCCGCTATTATAACTGTAGAACCTACTCCTATGAGCAAAATCCAGTCATTCAAGCCTAACGGAGCAACGCCAAAAAGCCTGCTTAAGTTAGGTATATAGAGGATTGCTAACTGTAGCGCTATAGAGCCGGCAACTGCCGCTAATAACCATTTATTTGAGAATAACCCTTTGACAAAAGAGTCCCTATCTGACCTAGTGTTGAAAACATTGAACATTTCAAAAACCACGAATGCTGTAAACGCAATTGATCTTGCCTTGTCCATGCTAGCGCCGTTTTGCAATGAATGCCAGAAAAGCCACAAAACGCCTGCTGCTATTACGGAGCCCACTAATGCTACTGTGGATATCATTCTACTGTCAATTGTATGCTCTTTTGGACCCCGGGGCTTTCTTGACATAACATCCTTATCAGTAGTATCAACAGCTAAAGCGACCGCGGGCAATCCGTCAGTCAGTAAATTAATCCACAATAATTGCACCGCCAATAATGGCAAAGGCAGACCTATCAGGGAAGCTGAAAATATTGCTATGACTTCTCCAACATTTGATGATAGCAGATAGCGCAAAAACTTCTTTATGTTATCATAAATACCGCGACCTTCTCTGACTGCATTGACAATTGTCGCGAAATTATCATCTTCTAGAATCATTGCAGAAGCTTCTTTTGCAACATCAGTGCCTATGATGCCCATTGCAATGCCTATATTTGCATATTTCAATGCCGGCGCATCATTTACGCCATCGCCAGTCATTGCAACAATATGACCTTTCTTTTGCAGGGCTTCAACAATTCTTGTTTTGTGTTCTGGAGTAACTCTAGCGTAGATTGCAACATTCTCGCATATCAGACTCAAATCGTGGTCTGACATTTTTTCAAGTTCGTCGCCGTCTATGATTCGTGCGCCTTCTTTTATCAGACCTAATTGCTGCCCAATTGCTGTTGCTGTAATTCTATGGTCGCCAGTGACCATTGAAACTTTAATTCCTGCGTTCTCGCAGGTTTTCAGAGCATCCCTGACTTCAGGTCTTGGAGGGTCAATCATGCCTGCAAGGCCTACAAAAACCAGATTCTTTTCGACTTCATCAATACTCTGCTTTGAATCCTTTAATTCTTTGAATGCTAAACCTAAAATTCTGAGGGCATGGCTTGCAAGCACTTCATTTATTTTCAAGAGCTCCTTGCGCTTCTCATTTGTTAATTTATGCAGCCTTCCGCCTTCAAAAACGTGCGTGCATTTTTTTAACATCAAGTCTGGAGCGCCTTTAACAAAAGCCCATGTTCCGTGCGGGCCTTTGTGTATTGTTGACATTCTTTTTCTTATGGCGTCAAATGAAAATTCTGAAATTGTAGGATACATTTTCATCAAAGCTTCCTTCGTCATGCCAGCTTTTTTTGCCAAAACAATCAAAGCAGCTTCTGTCGGGTCGCCCGTGATTTTCCAGGTACCATCTTTGCATAGCGTAGCATTATTACAGAGGGCTCCGATTTTCAATGCCATCAAAAGATGCTCATCTTTCACTGAGAATTCTTTGCCGTTGAAGGTAAATTTGCCTTCAGGAACATAGCCTTCTCCGCCAATATCGAGAATTTTGTTGTCAACATAGACTTTCTTCACAGTCATTTCGTTTTTTGTCAAAGTTCCTGTTTTATCACAGCAGATGAAACTGCAGCTGCCCAACGTCTCGACTGCAGGCAGTTTCCTGATAATGGACCTTGCTTTCGCTAATCTGTTTACGCCCAAAGCCAGAGTTATTGTAACAACTGCTGGCAAGCCTTCGGGCACTGCTGCAACAGCCAAAGACACTGCTGTTAAGAACGTGCTCAAAATGTCTGCACCTCTGAACATACCTAAAGCAAAAATTACCGCACAAATTACAACTATTGCCAGGCCAAGTTTTTTTCCGACTTCTGCGAGGCTTTTCTGCAAAGGAGTCGCTTTTTCTGTGGCAGTCTCGATAAGATGGGCAATCTTTCCCATCTCAGTTTGCATGCCTGTTTCAATAACAATGCCTTTTGCCCTGCCATTAACAACGATGGTGTTCATGAATGCGCAGTTCTTTCTTTCGGCAACAATGACTTTATTTTTTATTATATCAAGAAATTTACTAACAGGTACTGATTCTCCAGTCAGTGCGGCTTCATCAACTTTGAAATTCACAACTTCCATCAACCTGACGTCTGCAGGAACTTTGTCTCCTGTTTCTAATAGTATTATGTCCCCCGGAACTAATTCTAGAGAAGGAATAGTGACTTGCCTGTCGTTTCTCAAAACAACGGCTTTTGGTGCCGCAAGCTTTTCCAAGGCCTCAACTGCCTTTTCAGCTTTGTACTCCTGTACGAAGCCTAGAACTGCGTTCATCACTACGATTGCCAAAATTACTACTGCATCAAGCCAGAATTCAATCAGTGCTGAAATTGCTGCAGCTACAATCAAGATTGCAATAAGATAGCTTTTGAACTGATTCAAAAAAATCGTGAATACTGTTGTTCCTTTTTTGAACGCTAATTTATTCTCACCATACTGTTCCAGCCTTTTTCCAGCAACTTCTGATGTCAAACCAGTCTTGCTCGTTTTCAAAATCTTGAGAACATCCTCTGCATTAATCTGATAGTATTCGTATTCACCTGTGACCATAAGTGAGTGGGGACGGGGTGATTTGAACACCCGACATCACGATCTTCAGTCGTGCGCTCTCCCAGGCTGAGCTACGTCCCCTTAACAAAATCACAAAAATTTCAATTATAAAACCTTTTGTTAGTCAACTAGAACCAAAGCAACAATTGCACAGCCATACTGGTCTTTCTCGTAAGGCGCATAGGCCATTATCTGCCTTAAACTCTCAAGAGCATGACCTGCGGCTTTCTTGGCTTCAAAAACAGCCTGCTTCTCAGCTTTGTTGCCTGCAGCCTTTCCTTTGCCAATGAAAATCTTATCCTCTGTAATTCCGAAAGCGAGGCATGAATAGACATCTGATTTCGCACAGTTCTGCAGCACTATACCTTTGAAATCCCCTTTTAGTTTTGATAACTCTTTCTTGTCTTCTATTATGTTACACAGGGGAATTTCCAATTTCTCCAGTTTTGCGACTTTGATTTTACCTAAACTGGCGGCAAACTGCGCGTTGGCTTGTGCTAGCTCCCTGCTTTTGCCATAGCCAACACCATACGTAATATGCGCTTTCATACCCTGAATAAGAAGAGTTTCTTTAAATGATTTCTGCAAGCTACAAAACTTTTTATAGTATATATAAAATGAAAGCTGTACTTTGGTCAGCAAAAAACTAATTGTTGCAGTGATTGGAATTGTTATTATTTTAGCTCTATTCGGGGGGTATTTTACCTTGACAAAATTCATGCCTGCAGCAGAAGCAGGCGACATAGTGAAAATAAATTATATTCTGAAACTAGAAAACGGTTCAGTTATTGATACAAACATACAGAGCGTTGCCGAGGAAAATGGCATGTTCAATGAAAAAAGAACATATGAGCCAATGCAAATAACAGTAAACGCAAGTCAAGTCATACCTGGCTTTGACAAAGCGCTTATTGGCATGCGTGAAGGCCAGACAAAAACCGTTACGATCCCACCTGAAGATGCCTACGGCGAGTACAAGATAGAATCTGTTGGTAACATCTCAAGAACATTCGAATACGACAGAACAATAACTACGGATATATCACCAGTCCCTATACCTTTAGACGCTTTCAAAGAGCACTTTGGTGTTGAAGCAAAAAAAGGCGACATTGTCAAAGACGCGCAGTCAGGCTATGACATTAAAGTTCTTGACACTAATGAAGAAAATGCAACGGTGATAGTTACCTATCACATCGGTCAAGTCATACAAGTTCAGACAACTGGCTTTAACGCGACTGTGATTTCAATTGGTGCAAATAAAGTGACTTTCAGACAGGACCCGCCTGAATCAGCAGAAAAGGCTTATGGAAAAGTTACGTATGAAGTTACACCAACAAAGATAATTGAAACTGTCGATGTGCAAGTTGGCGACAAAGTGCCTTACGGCACAATCACTGAAGTCAATGATGACTACATACTTTTAGACATGAACCACCCATTAGCTGGCAAGACCTTGACATTCACAATAACAATGGTCAATGTCATGAAGCCAGCAGCTTAGTTCTTAGAATTTTAAATGCCACGATTCATATTTCTTCAGACCTCTCTTCTGCGGCCTCAAAAAGCTTCTTCATTAGCTTTGCAAATTGCGAATCTCTAATTAGAATTGTTGTATTCGACTCCAATAAGGCAAAAAACACGGCTTTGTCATCTATAATCTCACCAGAAATTTTGCCGGTATCAAATTTCCTTTGTTGCAGTTTTGGCACAAGCTTTTTCCAGCGTTCCACGTTTGACTTGGTTTCAGGATCGTATCTTGCGAGAATTCTCATATCTACGTTTCGCCTTAAGTGCTTGCGAATGGCCCTTGCCCACTCTGGCAGGACTTCAGAAGTGTACTTGAAAGCATAATCATATTTCTTAGGTTCTGGCATCTTTTGGATAATCTTGTAGAAATTTCTTTTCCCCTTAATGATCTCAACAGGTTCTTCCGCAGCGGGCACATAAAATTTTTTCAGATTTTTAATTTCTTCCTTCAGTTTTGAGAATTTACTTTCCTGCGCGGCAAATAGTTTTTCCAAAGCTTCGGGCGGTGCTGCAACAAACTTCTTAGTTTTTTCAGGCACAACCAAAACTAAGCCTTTGGCGACAAGCGAATTTAGGGTGTCATAGATTCTACCGTAAGGCACGCCAGATTCCCTGGCTATCTCAAAAGCACCAACTTTTCCTAATCTGACAAGAGCCTCATAAGCCAGTGCTTCATACTTATTCAAGCCGAGCAGCTCAAGTTCAATCATTGCAACAACTAAAGTTGTGCTAATGTTATTAAAGCTTCCTTAGTTTATTTCAATATAGAAAGGATATAAGATGAACCTCGACAATACTCTGCTTTTGAAAGAAGCGGTAAACGAAATCAGAAAAATTCCTAATGTCAGAGGAATTGTGCACTTTGGTAGCTCAACTTATTCTGAAAAATATAATGATGTCGATATAATGGTGTTTTTTGATAAGGTAATACCCTGTTTGGAGTTAATGCCTATTTGCGAAAAGTACAGTAAAAATAATTTTTGGATAGAGGGTCAGGATAACAGCGAGCTTAGCCCAGGAATAAACGCCTTCAAAAAATGTTGGTCTAATAATAAAAACAAGAAAGTATTATTTGGTGAAGATCCTTATGCTAATGCAAAAGTTGATGTAACAAAGAAAGATGTTGCACAGTACATAGCTTTTCAATATAAGTTAAGGTACTTCTTTGATTTTTCATATGAGAATGTATTGTCCGTTTGCATGAATGCAATGCTGGCTTATGCGGATAAGTTTCCGCAAAGTAAACAAGAAACTATTACCGTTTTCAAAGACGCTTATCCAGATTTTGCAAAGTATCTTCCAGATAACGTGAACCTTGCTAAAATAACAAAGGAAGATTTCGTAAAATTGTATAATTTCTTCGAAGCGACGCTGACTTATTTTATGAATTAAACGCCGAGGCGGAGATTTGAACTCCGAAATCCCTTGCGGGAAACAAGGTTAGCAACCTTGCGCCTTGCCAGATTGGGCCACCTCGGCATAAAGGACGACGTGCCTCAAAGTTGACAGAATCCGCCACTTACTGCGAACCCTGATAACAAGCTCCACACAATTACTTACAAGCACATCCTAGCCAAGTTACCGTTGCATCCTTCCGGACCTGGCGGGTTTCTTAACTAAAACGCCCTGCAAGACTGTGCTTCGACGCCGCTAACAGGACAGTAAATCACAGACTTGCCGTCTCCAAGGCTTCGGCTCGAGCATAAAGACCATTCTCGATATAGGTGTGGCCTAGCCACCCCGACCTAGTCGCCCATTATCAGGCTGCATTTGCCTTTTTAAAAACTTACTCTAAGCCCAAGAATTCATTTAACTCAGCGGCGTATTCCGGATTCCTATCTGAAATGTACTGGTAGTAAGGCCAGAAATTCTTCTGCAGTTCATAAGCAGAGGCGTGCAATTTTGAGCTTACATTCTCAGCAAGAGACTGTGCCTTCCTTCTTTTCGCAGCCCGTATCCATAATTTAAGCAGCAACTCAGGCCTCTGGTGCAGAACAAACCTTCTATTTACCTCAGTTTTTGCCTGTTGCACTCCTACGAGAGACAAAATTCTGGCATAAACCAAAAATCTCCAGTGCTGCCATCTCATAATTCTTTTCAGAAAACGGTCAGCTTCTGCCAAATTATTGTAAGCGAATGCATATTCCTCTGCTTTCATGTATTCTGCAGGAATATTTTGATCCAACCACAGAATAATCCTATCAAGGTCTTCATCAACATAATCTGAAGTCCGCAGCATTGCTTCAGAATCAAATGATTTGAAAACTAATTTCAGCAAATTGAAGATTGATTCTTCCTTTTCCCGTCCCCAAAGCTTGATATCCGCTTCTGTTATTAGCTTGCGGTTCTCGGCTATCGTTTGTAAATCATTTATTGCTGCCCTCAAATCACCTTCAACAGCAGTTGCAAGCTTTTGCAGGGCTTGTTTTTCATATTCTATTCCTTCTTTCTGACAGATATCTTCAAGTTTTTTTATAACCTCTGCAGAACTGACACCTTTCAGCTCAACAAGCTGGCAATAAGTTCTCAGAGTCTTCAATTTTTCAGAATAAACATCATTTGCCGTAATGATTATCGGAAATTTTGTCTCCTTTATGACATCAATAATGGCGGACACGCCGCCACGGTCCTGCTGTCCTGAAATCCCGTCAATCTCGTCAACTACAATTATTTTTTTATTGCCGAAAAGACTGGCTTGCTTTGATGCATTTCCCAAAATACTGATAATTGAGTCCTTAGTCCTAAAATCCGAGGCATTTAATTCTACTAGTTCAAAATCGAATTCGCTGGCGATAGCATGCGAAATTGCCGTCTTTCCAATGCCAGGCAGGCCAAATAATATCAATGCTTTCTTTCGTACGGCTGGAAATTCGCGGACAAAATCCATTACTGCTTGCAGAGCGGCTTTTTGTCCAACTATATCTAAAATTCTCTTAGGCTGATATTTCTTTACCCACGGTTCAGGCATGTTCGATTTGATTTTTTTCTAATATCAAAATTAGATTGTAAGTCAGGACAAAATAAACCACGCTGAACATGCCCCAAATAGGTATGCTAGCAAAGCTGGTATATTTCAGGATGCTATCTGGATAAATCCAGACTATATGCCCTCGTACAAATTGGAATATAAACCCGCCAAGGCCTTCACAGATGGTTCCTACTATTGCACCTATCACACCAGCAATCACGAGATGGCGTATGCGGATTCTTTTAGGTAATACAAATTTGTCGCTCAAATAGTCCTTTATCAAAACATAATCTTCTTTTACTGTTAACATAACATTTTTGACTGCGGTCAATTTTGCCACATGCATTGCTATGAACATTGTTACGACTGCAAATGCGCCCCAAGTTGCTATTCCTGTGGGGTCGGTGTATTTCAGCGAGCTGAATGGATAGATAAAAAATGGCTTGCCCAAGATTAGATGCCCTATCCAGCCGACGAGCCACTCCCAAAACGCACAAAGAAATGCAAATATTATTCCTATTATAACCCATGTTCTTACTGAGACAGTCTTCAGAATGATTGCTTTATCTTTAACCCGCTTTATCTTATCTTCAACAAAACCCTCAATTTTTTCTAAGTTACTCATCTTAGTGTAAAATGTACGCGCCTGTTGCTTTTGCCTTTGTTTTCAGCCGAAATTATTTCAATCATTCCAACTTCTTTTGTATTTGCAACGTGCGGACCTCCGTCAGCTTGCATATCCACATCTCCAATTTTAACAAGTCGCAATTCTTTGACAACTGGCGGCAACGCTCCTGCTAATTTAACAACGGCCGGGATTTTTAACGCTTTTTCTCTCGGCAGGAACTCAACTGTTATCGGCTGGTTTTTTGAAATTTCCTGGTTTGCTTTCGCACAGTATTCTGCTAGCTTCTCGCGGTCAAAAGTTTCTAGGTCAAAATCTATCCTCGCCTCGTCCAAATCAATGTTATTTCCCGTGATTAAAGCTCCCGTTTCTTTGTTTACGACAGCTGATAAAATGTGGGCTGCCGTGTGCATCCTCATAAGCTTGTAACGTCTTTCCCAGTCGAGCCAGCAATGAGCTTTGTCTCCTACTTTCAGGCCCAAATCATCAACTTCATGAATAACATCAGGACCCATCTTCTTTACCATGCGCACATTGTATGTCTTGCCGTCATACAAACTGACTATTTTTCCTCTATCATCAGGAACTCCGCCTCCCTGCGGATAGAACGCGGTCTTGTCTAAAACGATAATCTTGCCTTCAACCTTTGTAACAGTAGCTTCGAAATCCTTCAAATATGAATCATTCATATACAACAGTTCTGTCATTTCTTAGAACCAACTACGGCGAACTCTGCCAGCAGTGCTGACAGCTGTATAAACTCATTTGCACCTTCAACCATTCTGAATTCAATCTCACCGCAGATTCTTATTAATTCAATTTTGATTTTCTCATCGAATTTCAAATTCCAGACTTCTTTCTGGATTTGTTTTATGACATCAATTCCTGATAAACCGTGAGCTATCATTGCATCTGTCAACCTTTTTTTTGCGTCCAAGAATTTTCCATCCAGAGCAAGTTTAACAACGGCTTCAATCTCTTTCGGCTCTGCAAATGACACTACTGCGGAAACCGCTTTCTCATCAACTTTCTTCGTCATTGAAGAACAAGCTTGCAGCAAATTTTCTGCCTTTCTCATGTCGCCTTCCGACGCTTCATAAATCAACTCAATTGCACCTTTTGTCAGCTCTAATTGTTCAACTTCAGCGATTTTCATCAAAATTCCTTCGACGGTTGCTTTTGGCAAAGGCTTGAATCTGAAAATAGCACACCTTGATTGAATCGGCGTTATAATTTTTGAAGAATAATTGCAACTCAGTATGAACCTTGTAGTTTGAACATAGTCTTCCATAATTCTTCTCAGAGCATCTTGCGCTTCTTTTGTCAATGCGTCTGATTCATCCAGATAAATGACTTTGAAAGGCACATCCTCCATTGCACGGGTTCTTGCAAAATCTTTTACGGCGCCTCTGATAACATCGATACCTCTTGCATCAGATGCGTTTAATTCCAAAATGTTATCCCGCCACGTGTCGCCATAAAGTTCGTGTGCCATGGCTAAAGCAGCTGTTGTTTTTCCGATGCCTGCTGGTCCTGTGAAAAGTAAGTGCGGAAAATTCTTCGTAGTCACAAAAGCTTGTAACCTTGACATTATGTCATCTTGGCCTTTTATCTCTGCCAGTACGCGAGGCCTATATTTTTCTGTCCATACTTCTATCATCAAGCACCTTAGGTTTTGGAACTTTATGTGAAGACTTTTAAGTATTCTTATGTTCACGAGAACAATCGTCCGATATTGTTTTAAACTTCTCTTAGGAGTGATTTCTCATGTCTGATAATTACGAACCTACCAAATTTGAGCCCGAAATTCTCGATTTCTGGGCCAAAAAGAAGATTTACGATAAACAGAAGAAACTCTGTGCAAAATCAAAGAAACAGTGGTCATTCATAGACGGCCCTATCACTGCAAGCCAGCTTTCTGGAATGGGCGTGCATCATGCTTGGGGCAGAACTTTGAAAGACCTTTATCTGCGCTGGCACGCGATGCGGCGCTATGATGTCAGAAGACAAAACGGCTTTGATACTCAGGGTTTATGGATTGAAAGGGAAATTGAGAAAGAACTGGGCTTCAAAAGAGGAAAAAAAGATATTGAAGAATATGGTGTTGGCAAATTCGTTGAAAAATGTGAAGACCAAGTCTATAAATCAGCCAAAAAAATCACCGAACAATCCATAAGATTGGGCCAGTGGATGGACTGGGATGATTCTTATTTCACTCATACTGACAAAGCAAATGAATACAAATGGCATTTCCTGAAATTCTGCCACGATAAAGGATGGATCTACAAAGGCAAGGATGTAATTCCCTGGTGCCCGCGCTGTTCAACTGCAGAATCAAAGCACGCAATAACAACTGAAGGCTACTTTGAAGTTGAACACACATCGATGTTCATGCAATTCCCTGTGCAGGGTAAGAAAGATGAATTTTTCCTTGTGTGGACGACTACTCCATGGACAGTGCCTGCAGATGTTGCAATAGCTGTAAACCCAAATTTCACTTACGTAAAAGCAAAGCTTGCTGGCAAATGTTTCTGGCTTGCTGAATCCCGTTTATCTGTATTGGAAGGCAAATACGAAATTGCTGAAAAAAAGCACGGAACAAAATTAGTTGGATTAAAATACAATATGCCTTACAAAGACTTTGATGCGCAAAAGGGCGCAGCACACAGAGTTGTTGCTTGGGATTTAGTTAGCGGAGAAGACGGTACTGGAATTGTTCACATAGCTCCCGGCTGTGGTCCTGAAGATTATGTACTAGGTAAGGCGGAAAAATTAACTGAACCCTCGCCACTGGATGAAGAAGGCGGATTTCTGCCAGGCTATGGCTGGCTTTCAGGCAAACACGTTTCGGAAGTAAATCAAAAAGTTCTCGATGACTTGCAGAAAAGAGGCTTTATCTACAAATTAGAGAAAATAAAACATCGTTATCCTCATTGCACCCGCTGCCAGACTGAACTTGTTTTCAGACTTGTTGATGAATGGTACATTGCCGTTGATGACATGCGCCAGAAATTAATTGATGAAAACAAGAAAATAAGATGGTCGCCGGAACAAGGCCAGAGATATGAGGAAGACTGGCTCAATAATATGAGCGATTGGCTGATTTCGAGAAAGCGCTATTACGGCCTGCCTTTACCAATCTGGGAATGCGAGTGTGGACACTTCGAAGTTATTGGCAGCGTTGCCGAATTGAAGAAAAAAGCTGTTTCAGGATTCTCAAAAATGAAAGAATTGCACAGGCCTTGGGTCGATGAAGTCAAGATAAAATGCCCGAAGTGCCAGAGCGTAGTAAGCAGAGTCAAAGACACGGGCGATGTATGGCTTGATGCGGGAATGGTTCCATTTTTTACATTAGACTACTTGACAAACAAAAAATTCTTTGACACATGGTATCCTGCAGACTTAGTCATAGAGTGCGGACCGGGTCAATACCGGTGCTGGTTTTACTCGATGCTTTTGCACGGCACGTTCCTAACTGGAAAAGCTCCATTCAAATCAATCATGACGGACGAGCTCGTAAAAGGAGAAGATGGCAAGGAAATGCACAAGAGCTGGGGCAATGCGATATGGTTTGATGAGGCTGCTGATAAAGTGGGCGCAGACATAATGCGCTGGAAATACTGCACTCAAGACATTGGAAAAGAGCTCTGGTTTGGCTGGAAAGGCCTTGCTGAACAGAAAAAAAATCTTAACGTCCTCTGGAATCTTGCAAATTATCTGCAAATTTACTTTGGCAAAGGCTTCAAACCGAAAAAATTTGAGGCAAAATCCCCTGCAGACCGCTGGATCTTATCAAAACTCGAGTCGTTAAAGAAAAAAGTCAATACTGAGTTAGACGCATTGCAGCCACATCTTGCTGCGCTCGAGTTGCAGGACTTTTTCCTGAACGCATTCTCCCGCGAGTACGTACATTTTGTCAGAGACACCCTAGCTGAAGACACTAAAGAAAAGGAAAACACTTTGCAAGTAATGTACAAAGTAATGTTAGACCTATTGACATTGCTATCGCCGTTTATTCCATTCACAACTGAAAAAATCTACCAGGATGTTTTCAGGAAACTCCAGAAAGAAGAATCCATACATCTGGTAGACTGGCCTGCGTTTGATGAAAAGAATATTGACACCAAGCTGGAATCAGAAGTTAAAATCGCACAGGAATTGACGTCAACAATATTTGCGCTAAGGGAAAAACTGCAGCGCTCAGTAAGATGGCCAATCAAGTCAGCAATCATAGTAACAGAAGACCACAATGTGAAAAATGCTGTTGCAAAACAGAACGAATTAATCAAAACACCATCAAATGTGCTGACAGTTGAAGTTAGACATGAATTGACGGGCATCTCGCATTCTGTAAAACCGAATCACAGCACAATAGCACCGAAAGCAAAGAAAGATACAGCTCACATAATCGGTCATCTAGTAAAATTAAGTCCTGAATCAATCTTACAGAAGCTCAGAAAGGAGAAGAAAATCGTCGTAGATGACTACGAATTGCGCGAAGAAGATTTTCTAATTGAAGAAAAGTTGCCTGCAGGCGTTCTAGGCATGACTGTCGGCAATTATTCTGTCTACTTAGAGACTGAAGAAACAAAAGACATGCTTGCTTCCGGCTTTGCCCGTGAATTAACAAGAGCCATTCAGGCTTTGAGGAAAACAGCGGGCTTGAGCAAGCCAGATAAGATTGAATTGGCAATCGCTGCAGACCCGGACATGCAATCTATGTTAACAACGCATCTGAAAGAAGTAAAGGAAAAGACTGGTGCCAAAGAAATTGAATTCTCTATTGCAGCCAGAGTCAGCAAGAGAAAACACAAAGACACGCTGGAAACCAGAAAGAAGACGCTGCAGTTCGGTTTTGATTAAAATATATCGGAAGATTTATAAAGGGCATTTATAAAGCCTTTATAAAGGTTTATAAATTGCATTCTGGAGGTGCGCGAGATTATGGCAAAAAAAGTTTCTAAGAAAGTCAAACCAAAGGAAATACCAGGGGTTTATGCTACAACGCAGAATGTTGTAGTCTCAGCAAATATCCACAGAGATTTACCGTTGGAAAAGCTAGCCACCAAATTAGAACGGGCTGAATACAATCCAGAACAATTTCCAGGTTTGATTCTAAAGATGGACGTTCCAAAAGCTTCTGCACTGCTTTTCAGTTCAGGAAAGATAATCTGTACTGGAACAAAATCAATGCGCGAAGCGAGAAAAGCTATCGAAGCTATTGTAAAGAAACTCGAAGCCATTGGATTGAAAGTAACAGGCAAGCCGGATATGGAAGTCCAGAACATGGTAGCTTCTGGTTCTGTCGGCGGAAAACTGAACTTGAACGAGATCGTATTCAAATTCGAAAACACAGAATATGAGCCAGAGCAGTTCCCGGGACTCGTATACAAGCTTCCTGACTCTCACATAACATTCCTGCTTTTCGGAACAGGCAAGATTGTAGTAACAGGCGCAAAATCTGAAAAAGAAATCATTGAGTCTGTTTACATATTGCGAGACCAGCTAAAGAAGGGCGGAGAACTCAAAACTTAAGTATAGTCTTTCCCATACAAATTATTTTATATCTTCTCTTTTCGTTTCTACTTGGTGCTTGTAAATGCCTTCTGAAGAACTGATAGGCAAATTTAGAAAATTCATAGAGAAATATTACTATGAAGCTCTTCTCAATTGCGTTAGAAAGGGTCATAACTGCATACACATCGATTTCTCGATACTATCACAGTTTGATTTTGAGCTTTCTGAACAGCTAATAAACAGTTTCAGAGAAGTTATTGATAGTATTGAAGAAGCGATAAAGCAATTCGATATACCTGAAGCGCAATATCCAATTCACGTCAGAATTACTAATTTGCCAAAGTCTGCTTATATTCAAGTCAGACACATAAGAAGCAAACATCTCGCTAAACTCTTGTGGACTGATGGCTTAATCAGGCAAGCTTCTGATGTCAGACCTCGAGTCATACTGACGACTTTTGAATGCCCTGGATGCGGTGCACAAATTCTAGTAGAGCAATCAAGCTCCAAACTCAGGGAGCCCATCAAATGCCAGTGCGGCAGAAAGGGAAAATTCAAACTAAAAGACAAGCGCATGGTAGATGTTCAGAGACTTATAATCGAAGAAACCCCCGAATCTTTAGATGGCGGCGAACAGCCAAAGAGAATTGCTGTTTTCTTGGAAGAAGACCTGCTGAATCCAAAGTTAGAGAAGAGACACTATCCTGGAAACAAAGTGCAGGTCACGGGCATCGTAAAAGAGATGCCTATGTTCCTGAAAACTGGCGGACAAAGCACAACTTACGATTTGATTGTAGAAGCAAACAATGTTGAAACTATCGAAGAAGAGTTTGAAGAAATTGAAATCACGCCTGAAGATGAAAAGCAAATCAAGGAGCTTTCTGAAAAGCCGAACATTTACGAGAAATTAGTAAATTCGATTGCTCCATCTATTTATGGCTACGATAATATCAAGGAAGCAATAATTCTGCAATTATTTGGTGGAATTAAAAAAACTCGTGAAGACGGTACAAAAACCCGTGGTGATATCCACTTGTTCTTAATTGGCGACCCCGGTTCCGGCAAATCAGCAATATTGCAGTATGTTGCAAATCTCGCGCCCAAAGCAAGATATGTTGCCGGAAAAGGTGCGACCGCCGCAGGTTTGACAGCAACCGTTGTCAGAGATGAATTCATGCACGGCTGGGCACTTGAAGCCGGCGCTTTAGTGCTCGCAAACAAAGGCCTGGCTTGTTTGGATGAACTTGACAAGATGAGCCAAGAAGATACCGGAGCGATGCACGAAGCACTTGAACAGCAGCAAGTCACAATTGCTAAAGCAAATATTCATGCTACTCTGCGCTGTGAAACTTCTGTTTTGGCTGCTGCAAATCCAAAATTTGGCAGATTTGACCCTTACGAACCAATTCCACGGCAGATTGACTTGCCTCCTACTTTGATTAACAGATTTGACCTGATTTTCCCCATCAGAGATATTCCGAACGTAGAAAAAGATGAGAAAATTGCACAACACATTCTCGAGTTAGCCAGAGACCCTAACTCCAAAAAGCCTGAAATTGACAAAGTATTGTTACGCAAGTACATTGCATATACCAAACAGCACTGTTTCCCAAAAATGACTCTCGGTGCAATGGAAGAAATAAAGAGTTTCTACATAAAATTGCGTTCGTCCGCGGCCGCTGAAGAAGGCCAGGTGAAGCCGATTCCTATTTCTGCCAGACAGTTGGAGGCACTTGTTCGTTTATCAGAAGCTTCTGCCCGCATAAGACTTTCAGATAAAGTTACAAAAAAGGATTCAGAGCGCGCAATTGCCTTGCTGCGAAGTTCTATGGAACAAGTAGCAATGGATATTGAGACCGGAAAATTTGACATAGACAGAATCGCAACAGGCATAACGGCCTCACAAAGAAATCAGATTGCCATCATGCGCAGACTCATTGATTCACTATCTGAAAAAGTTGGAAAGACTATACCAATTCAAGATATAATATCTGAAGCTGAGTCTGAAGGTATAGATAAGCTAAAAGCGGAAGATATATTAGATAATCTAAAGAGGAAAGGAGACGTGTTTGAACCTAAGCCTGGATTGTTGCAAAAGATGTGGTGAACATGATAACAAAATTAAAAGCAAAAAAAAGACTGCCTTCGCAAAAGATCTGGATTAAGGATATTCTGACTAGCAATTATGTCAAGGGACAGGGCTGGGACCCGAGCTATATTGAATTCAACAGTGCAAAAATTTCAAGAGCGCATATCATTGCAACAGTAGTTGCAAAATTCCTCTCTGAAGATGGAAATTATGCTACTATAACTTTGGATGACGGCACTGAAACAATCAGATGCAAAGCATTCGGACCAGACGTGCTAAAAATAAGAAACGTGCACATAAGCTCATTAGTCCGGTTCATAGGAAAAATAAAGGAATACAATGATGAACGTTATGTTTCTCCCGACATCGCAAGAAATCTTGATGACCCCAACTGGCTGATTCTGCACAAGCTTGAACTTGGAATGCCCATAATGGGGGCGCCAGCTCCGGAAGAAGTAAAACCGCTGATTGCGGAAGAGATTGCTGTTGAAATCATTAAAGAAGAAGATTTCTCAGTGCAAAAACAAATGCTGGAGAACATAAGAAATTCGGACACCGGCCAGGGTGCTGATATGGCTGAAGTAATCTCAAAGTCCAAGATAGAGGAGGAAGAAGCCAGAAATATCATAATTGGCCTTCTGAAATCTGGAGATATTTACGAGCCGCGCAAAGGCCACCTGAAAGTTTTGGATTAATTCGATATATTTATTTAACCTCTAAACCTAATTTTTCTATGCCAACGGCCACTCTACCGCCATTTCTAACGGAGCGTAAGCATCATTGGAAAGCCCGTAGCATGCTTAACAGGGAGTTCAAAGAAGTTTTTGCTGCCGAAATAATATCTGTAACGGGCGGGTTGCTCGCAGGATCTTTGATTGCAATTTACATTAAACAACTTTTGTTAATACCAGGTTTATTCGTATTACTGCCTGGCTTTCTGGAAATGAGGGGAAACATCTCTGGAGCCCTGGCTGCAAGACTTGGCACTGCCTTGGATTTGAAATTCATCAAGCCAAGAATCAGAGGGAACAAAGTTGTACCCCAAAACATTTTGGCGACGTTCATAGAAACTTTGATTGTTGCCCTCAGTCTGGCCGCCGTCGCTTATGCAGTCACATATTTACTTTTTGGTAACGCTACCCTGGAAATTTTCGCTGTGGCGTTGATTGCCGCATTTATTTCAAATATTATCGAGGCCACTTTGACAACAATAACAACCTTCTGGCTTTACAGAGCCGGCCACGACCCCAATAACATCATGGGACCCTACGTAACAACAACAGGCGACATAATCAGCGTACTCAGCCTGCTGTTTGCAGTGTTTATTATCTCACTAATATGAAACCAAAAATTTATTCGGAAGATCCGGAAAAATTCAGCGTAGCCAAAAGAATAATCAAGGAGAGCGTCAAAATATTGATAGTAGCATCTATAATCAGCAGTGCAGGCGGAGTGGGTTTTGAAGCTCTTAAATTGAAAATCGCTGCACTGGTACCATTGCTGATTATGATACCTGCACTAAACGACATGATTGGAGATTTTGGCACAATATTATCAGCAAAATTCACAATTTTGCTATACCAGGGCAAGATACCGAAAAAATGGTGGAATTCTTACGAACTTGGTGACCAGTTCAGAATAATTGCCACGATAGCGCTTTTTGCCGCATTTTATGTAGGAATTGTTTCAGTACTTGTAACGCTTTTGCAAGGCGTTACCGTAAATGCCATAGAAGCGCTTAAAGTAATTGCAATTGCTTTTATGTCAACTGCCACGCTAGTTCTGACTATTTTCTTTATCTCCATAGTTGGCGGCTTGTGGGTTTACAAAAAAGGCGGAGACCCTAATAATTTCCTGATTCCAATAACAACTTCAGTAGCAGATTTCAGCAGCCTTGTGTTATTCTCGCTGTTTATTCATTTCTTTTTTTAGCTTCAGCGCAACAATATACACTTCAGCAGATTCTTTCAGAGACGCTTCCGGCTTTTCCAGATGAACATCCTTGAAAATTTTCCTTACTTCCTTGACAAAATCCTGGAAATCTGGTCCCTGGAAAGCTTTGCAGACAAAATTCCCCCCTGTTTTCAGGATTTTTTTGGCAATTTCCAATATCGCGAGGTTCAAGTCCATTGCCCGGCCTATGTCCATCATCCTTATCCCAGAAAATTCCGGAGCCGCATCTGACATCACCAAATCCGCAGGCCTGTCAAGAAGTTCTTTTATCTTATCAATTATATCTGGTTTCATCAGATTTGCTTTCAAGAAGGTAAAACTTCCAGATAACTGTGATACTGGAAGAATATCTATGGCCAGAACTTTGCCTTTATCGCCAACGAATTGCATTGCAACCTGGCTCCAGCTTCCCGGAGCTGCGCCGCAGTCAATAACAAAATTTCCCTGCTTAATCAAGTGAAATTTCTTCTGCAAATCAAGCAATTTATAGGCTGAGCGAGCCCTATACTTTTCTTCCTTTGCCTTCAGGTAGAAAAATTCGCTCTTCCTGCGCTTTACAAATTCGCTCATAGATTAAGAACTTCTTCTATTGCTTTAATAGCTTGCCGTGCCAGCCTTGCTTTTGGTTTTGTCGCATCAAGAATTCTATATTTTTTTGGCGAAGCACTTGCAATTTTGAGGTATGCTTCTCTGGCTCTTTCCAGAAGGCGTATATTCTCAAATTTTTCTTTTTTTGTTGCTCTGTCTCCTATTCTCTTCATACCTAATTCTGCAGGCAAGTCAAAAAGTAATGTTAAATCGGGACTTATGAAAGCACTTTGAACTACCTTAACGTATTTCAAGGATAGACCTTGTAAGTATCCTTGATACACTCTCGTAGAATCTATATATCTATCACAAAGCACATTTAATCCTTTCATCAGAGCAGGTTTAATCTCGCTTATTAGGTGAAGCTGTCTATCCAAGCTAAACATAAACAACTCGGCAAGCGGGTCATTGATTTCTTGCCTTACTAACTCGTGCTTTATGATTGCTCTCATGCCATACGTCTCATTTGGTTCTCCTGTTTTAATGTACGGTATGTGGCATGAATGAAGATAATCAGCAACCGTTTCTAAGCAAGTAGTTTTTCCGGAGCCGTCAATGCCTTCAAAAACAATAAATTTACCAGTCATATAACCTTTTTTTTACAAAAATTATAAAAATATTTGTAGCCGCGACAAAACATGTTTAGTTGAGTAAACAATTCTTGCGATAATGCAAAAAATCCTCGCTAGTTTTATAAATCCTACTGTTTATCACAGCATACAAAATGACAACTGGTAGTGCAACGAAGATGAAAGGTTCGAAAATTTTCTTACGAGAAAAACCAATTGAACTGCTTCTTTGCCTCACCAGAGGCAATTTAAAAGAAAAATATCCATCGATGCTCGCCAAAGACTCAAGATGCACATACAGCCACACCGTGCACCTGCTGCAAAGAATGGAAAAAACCGAATTAGTGAACTTTGAGAAAAAAGGAAGACTCAAGTTAGTAGCTTTGACAAAGAGAGGCGAAGAAGTTGCTGATTTGTTCGATGCATTGGCGAAATCGCTAGGTAAGTAAGGGGGAAAAAATGGTAGAAGGCTACTGCGTTAAATGTAAAGCTAAACGAGAAATGGATAATACTGAAGACGTCATAATGAAGGGCGGAAAAGGCGGAGACAAAAAAGCCCTAAAAGGCAAATGTCATAAATGCAACACAGGCATGTATAAGATAATAGGCAAAGCTTAAAATTTATGCTCGGCACAACACATCTTCTTTTTTCTTTTCTTTTTGGTTCATTTCTTTTTGATTATCTAAGTCCGCCAACATTACTCGGGAAAATTATTTTTGCGGCTTTGTTGTTAATAGGAACTTTTCTTCCTGATTTGGATTTGAAAATCCCTGCTTTGAAACACAGGGGGATTTTTCACACGATCTGGCCAGTCTTGCTGGTAATAATTGTAAATTTCTTTTTCATGAAATATTCAATTCTTGCTTTAGCCATTGGCTACGGCAGTCACTTGATTGCAGACTCTTTGACAGTATTTGGAGTCGCTCCAATTTATCCTATAAGCAAAAAAAGAATTAGGGGTCCCATTAAAACTGGCTCGTTTACTGAATTCTGCATTGCCGCAGTAATACTTACGTTCTTATTATTACATTAAATCCAGTTTTTCAGCGTATTGTTTTACCCGGTCTAACGCAGGTTTTACTAAGAATTCTGAGACATAGGAATCAATTACGGGCTTTATCTGCCCAAATTCAGTAATTCTGTATCCTTCAGGCAGTTTTTCAACTAATTTCAGCTCTTTTAACCGCCTTAACTGCCTCCTAATATTGGGGGCTGAAGCTCCCTGTTTGTTTTTTAGGTGTTGAATCAAATTTCCCACTTCCAACGGAACCTTGTCTTTTCTCGCTAACAAAAGAACGTGGAAAATATCCACTATGACGTCTCTGCTTTCACCTGGTTGTAACAGACCGACTGAAAGCAAAAATTTTTTTGAAAGCTCTCTACCCTCTAAATTGCCAGGTTCTTCGTACTTTCTGAGAGTTACTTCCTGTAAAGGCAAATCTTTAAGAGCCCTTTTACTCATGACCTA
>Ga0315291_10001171_pt1 | contig 35076 bp, 44 predicted proteins | sample YL17G12_20_MG_FD_203070 | JGI IMG/M metagenome (GOLD analysis project Ga0315291, IMG submission 203070) | Sediment microbial communities from Yellowstone Lake, YNP, Wyoming, USA - YL17G12_20 | ecosystem: Environmental > Aquatic > Freshwater > Lake > Sediment | place: USA: Wyoming | collected...
TTATAATTTTCCCACGAAAAGGGTGCGGGATATTCTCACAAAACGCCGCTGGTTCGGGCTGGATTACTTGTTTGCTGCAATTCTTGGAATGATTACTCCATTCTGCTCGTGCTCCTCGATTCCTCTTTTCATCGGCTTTGTGGGAGCAGGAATACCTTTGGGCATAACCTTTGCGTTTCTCATCAGCTCACCGCTCATCAACGAAGCGTCACTTTATTTCTTTCCCGCAATGTTTGGACTGAAAATAACACTAGTCTATAATATTGCAGGGATTGCCGTCGCCGTACTCGGTGGCATGCTGATTCAAAGACTAAAACTTGAGAAATACATAAAGCCTGAGCTGCTCAAATTTAAGTCTCGCAAACAGGTTGAAGAAGAGCACGGTGGAAAATCACTGCCGCTGAAAAATCTTGTTTCTTACTGGTGGAAAGACGGCTGGAATATAACAAGACAGGTTTTTCCGTATGTCGTTTTGGGAGTTGGCATCGGAGCCGTAATTCACGGGTTTGTACCTGCAAGTTTAGTTGAACAGTACCTGTCTTCAAAAGCATGGTGGACAATCCCGGTTGCGGTCCTGCTCGGGGCGCCGCTTTATGCAAATTCAATTGGTGTCATTCCGATAATACAGGCTCTTGTTGAGAAAGGGGTGCCTTTCGGAACTGTGATAGCATTTATGGCTTCTGTCGTGACGGTCTCAGTTCCCGAACTGCTGATTTTGAAAAAAGTCATGCGTTGGCAGCTTTTGGCAATGTTCCTTGGCATCACGCTTTTTGGAATTATGACCATTGGGTACCTATTTAATGCTTTTTTGTGAGGTGAGAAAATGAAGATAGAAATATTAGGCTCAGGTTGTCCGAAGTGCAAAAAAACAGAAGAAATAGTCAAGAAAGCTGTCAAAAAACTTGGAATTAAAGCAGAAGTTGGTCATGTGTATGATATGAACAAGATAGTAGAATATGGTGTGATGATGACTCCTGCTGTCGCAATTGATGGCAAAATAGTGGTCGAAGGTAAAATACCAACAGAAGAAGAGACTGAGGGAATAATAAGAAAATTTAAATGAAATGCAATCTTTCAGTGGGTTAAATGGTAAATCATTTTAACACATATTTTAATATTCTCGCACTGTTCCTCAGCCAGAGAGCACACCTCCCGCACTTGAATTGCATTTATCTAACCTAATGCAACTTATCTATGCGATTTTTTAACTGTTTCTTCAAGAATTGATTTAAGGCTTCATCGACTGTCTTTTCTTCAGTTACTATTGGTGTAATGTTGCTATTTACCAAATCAACGTATATCCTTTGTCCCATTCCATAACTGATCACAATTTCACAATCTTTTACATTCCTAATCATAGCTGAATGGTCGCAACTTCCACATTCTCCAGAATTTTTGCCAATATTCTCCCTATAATCTCTATTGACGACTTTACCATTTTGAATATCAAAGACTACAAACCCCAACGCTCTTCCAAAGTGATGCGATATTGTTTTTTTATTATCACTTGCTATTGCTATTTTCATCTTGAAAACCTCTCCTATGGCAAAAACCCCTACCCTTTCCCACTACTTTAAAATTTCCACCCTCAATTTTAATGGCTTTTCCATTCACTATAGAATCAGCAATTTTCTTCCTAGCGGATAGAACTAATCTATGAAATGTTGGCTGTGAGATATTCATTTTTTTAGCACATTCTTCTTGGTCAAACCCTTCTAAATCTTTTAATCTCACAGCTTCAAATTCATCAACATTCAAAATTGCTTCTTCTAAATCAGCTAAAGGAACGCCTCTTGGCTTGAAATAAGTTATCTCTGGATTGAATCCTACTCTTCTGCAAAGTCTTGGTCTAGGCATATTATGAATAATAATTCATTTACCTATATAAAAGTTTCCTAAAACAAACAAAAAAGAAAAGCAAAAGTTACTGCATTTCTTTTAGTCTTTTATCTATCTCTTGCTTTTCCAAATCAATTTCTTTAAGTTCCGCTTCAAGGATTTTCTTTTCTTCTTCTTTTGTTAGAGTTACCTGTCTTCTAAACCCAAAACCTCTTCCATAACCTCTACCAAATCCTCTTCGCATTCCACAACCACAAGGCCCAAGTCCCCTTCCTGTAAGAGGTCCTCGCCCTAAAGGTCCTGTTCCGTCTTGTCCTGGCATGTTTTACACCTCCATTATGAATTATTATTCATTATTGATATTGAATATATATTCATAATAGTATTTAAAGCTTTCACTCCCAGATCCTAGCCCAAAATTTGAGGAATTTTAAGAAAGTCTTAATACTAAGTTTCAACTTAATAAATTATTATGAGTAAACTCGATGTTTTAGACGCTATAGGCAATACCCCCATTATTAAAATAAAAAATGTTTACGCCAAGTTAGAGAGTGTTAATCCTAGTGGGAGCATAAAAGACAGGGTAGCTTTAGAAATTGTAGAAGCGGCAGAGAGAGAAGGTAAGTTGAAAAAAGGATACACAATAATCGAAGCCAGTAGCGGAAATACAGGAATATCTTTATCTATGGTTGCAGCTGCAAAAGGATATAAAATGGTTGTTGTGATGCCTGAAAATATGAGCGAAGAAAGAAAGCAAATGATGAGAGCGTTCGGAGCTAAGTTGATCCTAACATCAAAAAGCGGGAGCCTGAAAGAGAGTATAGGAATTGCTAGGAAATTGGCTGAGAAACCAAAGGCATTCTATGCAGCACAGTTTGAGAATCCCAACAATATAAAAGCTCAGGAGAAAACCGGTGAGGAAATTTTGAGGGAGATTGGTTCTGTTGATGCAATTGTTGCCGGCGTTGGAACTGGAGGAACATTGATGGGTATATCAAATGTATTTAGAAGAGTTAATCCAAAAGTAAAAGCTATTGCAATAGAGCCCGAAGAAGCGGCTGTCATGTTTGGGGGAAGTGACGTCAGAATCAAGGAACATAAGATTCAGGGAATTGGTGACGGATTTATACCAAAATTGATAGACATGAAAAAAATTGATAAGGTCTTTACAATAAAGAGTGAGGATGCCATTAACATGGCGAGAAAACTTGCTAGAGATTATGGTCTTCTTGTTGGCATAAGCTCTGGCGCAAATATGTATATTGCATTAAAATTATCTAAGAAATACAAAAAAATTGTCACGGTTCTGCCAGATAGAGGAGAAAGATATCTGACCATGAAACTTTTCAAATAAAAATGATTTCATTATTATTGCATATTAAATTCTTAGAAATACGGATTAAACCGGCCAGAGATTCAAAATACTGATTTCATGTAAGTGAGACAAGTCAATACTTAATTTAAATCTTTACGAATAACCCTCAAAAGTGGGCACTTGAACTGCATTCAAATCCCTTTAGGGACTTGACTACAATTGAACTACCCACCTCCCGCATGTATTTACACCTGTAATTAAAATCCCCTAAATGTTAATGCTGATGTGTTGCTCGTTGGGAGCGTTCTCCTATAAAATAGAAAATTAGAGTTTTGTCATGGCTGCAGAATTTGCAGTATTAGATACAGAAAAAAGTATGTAATGGCAGTTATAGTAACAGTCATGAGAGTTGCATCATAAACACTGTTCATGATTCTTTTTTGCTTCTCCATTCTGGGAAAATGCCTGTAAGTTTCCAAAAAAACAATTACCCATTCGATAATTCCAAAAATAGCTACAATAGGAACAAACACCGAATTCAAAATATCAACTGCCATTTTCATCACCCAATTTAAATTGTTTGAAATTATTTTTCATTGAAGAAACATCTACTCCGATTTCCTTCAACCTGTCAACCACCTCTTTTATTTTGTTTTTATTGTATGCAGTTTCAATTCTTTGAAGGCGTTTTTTAATAGCAACCAGTCCTATAAGAAAATCTTTATCTAAAAGCTCCAAAGAAAACATGAAGTCAAGGTTTTTTTCTAGGGATTCAATTTTCCCTAAAGACCTCTGCAATGTAAAAAACACAACCTGTTTCGAGATAAGAAAGTATTTTGATTTTTCCCTGAAAGTTTGGATATTATAAAGTTTCAAAAAGAAGAAAGATACCATTGAGCATAATTCCTCAATTCCCGTAAACTCCTCGATGACTTGATCCCTTATTCTTTTCACATTGCCTTTGAACTCTGAGCTGTCCTGATAATTTCCTTTCATTGTATCATCACCTGATTCCAGTCCTGAAAAGCAGAAAAGCTGCCACAAATGAGACTGCTGCGCCATAGACGAAAGCCAAGTTCGGTGATACAAAAACCCAGATTGTTCCAACAATAAAACTCGAAATGAAGTCTCCAATTCCATCAATAGTATTCAGAACCCCATAGCCAGTTCCTCTTATATGAGATGGGAGAAGGTCGGCTGCATATGCTTTTTCAAGTGCTGTATAACCTGCTGCACTTACCCCAGACAAAATGAAAAGAATCATGAAATAGTAAAAATTTGTCGTAGTGTAAATGAACCCAAGCGACACTATGCCAAACAAGAAGAATCCGACAAAGGCTAATAGAATTCTCTTACCAATCTTATCGCTTATTGATCCGACGGCATAGTCTGCAATTGCCTGAGCGACATTTCTTATGGCATAGAGGAAGACGGCAATGCTTCCAGCTATCAGTAGTCCGTTTGCTGGTGTCAATACTTCTTGTACTCTCAACAACAGCAAAGTTCTATTAAAGTTGCCTATCCCAAAAATAAACATTACTAAAGCAAATAGCTTGAAATTGGATGGAAGTGTTTTCAGGTGAAAGAAAAGTCCTTGCACTTTCTTTTTTATTCTGGATTTTTGTTCCTTCACACCAAATGCGATTGCAATAACTGCCAATGCACCTGGGATGAAGGAAAGATAAAAAATGTTTCTTATGTCTATAAGAGTTAGAAGGAAAAATGCAAGGAGAGGGCCAATTATTGCTCCCAGCGTATCCATGGCTCGATGAAATCCGAACACATGTCCATAAAACTTTTTATCAACAGAATCTGCAAGCATCGCATCTCTTGGAGGTTCTCTCGTTCCTCTTCCAACCCATGCGAGAACCCTATAAAAAAGAACTTCTATCCAATTTGTTGCAAATCCTATAAATCCGACAAAAAAACCAGTAAGAACATACCCCAACACTGTAAGGGGTTTTCTTTTTCCGATTTTGTCGCTAAACCATCCAGAGAATGTTTTCATAAAACTCGCTAATCCATCGGACAAACCGCTTATTATTCCAAGAAGTTGCGGGGCAAGAGCAGGCCCAACTAGAACTGTTAAAAAGGTCGGTAATGCAGAAGTTGCCATCTCATGACTAGCATCGCTGAACAGACTTGTAACTCCCATCGCCGCAACATTTCTGTTCAGCCATTTTTTCGCCAATTTATCACGCCCAATTTTATAGAAGTAGAAGCTATCAGCCATTCAGGCGCTTAGGGCTAGCCTCATAGCCTAAACTCTATTAATTTTCCATATGTAAATAGTTTTTTACAACTGTAAAAACTTAATTACACCTGTAACAAAAATCCCTTAGATCTTAATACTGATGCCGTGCTCGGTGGGAGCACAACCTTAAGAGGTTTTAGGAATATATTATTTACAACTGTAAAAAAATACGCACTACGGTTAACCGTCGTTCTCACCTCCCGCATATACCTCAAGGTATCTGAAGGTATTTTGAAGTATCAAGAACCATTAATTATATAATGATAACATGGATATCGGTAACGTTGAAGGTTTGAAATGGTCTGAAAGGAAAGACGGAATTCTTATCTCAGAACCAGCAATTAAGACATCGGGATATAGAATGACTGCTGTTTGTCTTCCACCTAAAATGAAGTATGAGTTGCATGGATATGATTCAATTGTTGTAGCTTTGAGGGAACATTTGACCGAACCTTCTGAGCTGAAAACTTTAAATTCGTTAATAGTAAAAAATGTGGTCTTGAAGTCAGGTAGTGATGGAGCGTTGCTGTGGATTTGTGAAGATATTGGTGATAATAAAATCATGAAAGACAAGTTTTCGGGACTGCCGCTTCATTGGGAGCATATAAGAAATTTAATACCAACAAGAGAATTCGAAGAAAAAGATATGTATTATTCAAGACCCCAGATTCATTTAGATAATTACCGGATAAACTTTTGGTATGCTGGACCAAATGTACACTGTGGAATACACGATCATTCTGATGAAAAAGTTCCATTTCTAGAGATTCACACGCAATTAAGGGGTTTTGGATGGATGGAAATTTTTAAGGAAAAAAACTATGAGACAATGGTAGAGAAAGTTCCTATGAAAGTTGGTTTTACACATGAACCTTTTTGGAAGATTGAGAAAAGAAAATTAATTCGATATCCATTGCATCAATATGAAGCAGGTTCGGATGGAACATTATTTATGGTTTTTGAAGATACAAAAATCTAAATCAAAAATTACTTATTAAATTGATAAATTTCGATAGTTCATATCTTTTGTATCATTTATTTTAACACTTATTTTATTAATCTGTCTCCGAATTAACTATAATTACGGTTGAGTGTAGACTACTATCTACCATAATTCCATTCTTCATTATCGTATATCATACATCTGTTGTCGTTTGCAAACCTGGTTCCGCATTTATGATCGTTACGTATAGCGTCGATTGCAGATTTGTTTATTAAGACATCGTAGCCAGTTATTCTATTCCAACTATATTCTCCGATAGGCAGCAAGTCAACCGTAACACGGCCTCTTCTAGGATTTTCCACGTATCTTAATGTCAAATTTTTGCCGATCGGCGCATTTGATGATTTATCAACAAGTTCCATAGTAATAGATTTTTCAGGTAAATTATCCAATTCATTTCTTTCAACAAACAGTTCGATATCCCCATTGAAAAATATAGGAAACATGCGTTATTGTTGGACGTATAAATATTAATTACCAATTTCGGCGATTCATCTGAAAATTCTTGCTCTATCTTCAGTGCTATATGCATCGCAAAAAATTAGTTATAATAAAGTAAAACATTATATAAAAAATATACTTAATTCGGACGAAAATTAATATTTTAATATTCTCGCACCGCCCCTCATCCAGAGAGCACACCTCCCGCATTGAAGATTAATATTTCTGCATTTCTAAATTTAATTATTGGTGATTGAATCTGGAAAAAGTAAAAACTTATGAAAAATTTCCTGCTTGGATAGTTGTTTTGGCCAATCTTCTCTCACTATCAATCTACGCAATCGGGGCATACATCTTCCTTGGTTTTGGAATTCTTTTCGTCGTTTTGTACCTGCTTTACTGTCTTTGGATGGAAATTAATGTCCTGAGGAGAAGCTGTGTAGGCTGCTATTATTATGACAAGGTATGCGCTTTCGGCAAAGGCAAGCTATGTCCACTATTCTTCAAGAAAGGCAGCTCTAAAATATTTATCAAGAGGAAAATTTCGCCGATTCACATACTGCCAGATTTTTCGATCTTCATCATTCCCTTAATAGGCGGAGTCATACTTTCGATTTTGAATTTCAGCTGGACTGTTGTTGGCATGATGGTAATCTTGCTGATCATTTCATTTGCTGGCAACGCATTCGTAAGAGGGTCTTTTGCCTGCAAGTATTGCAAGCAAAGAGAAATTGGCTGCCCTGCGGAGAAAATGTTTCAGAAGAAAAAGAAATAATTTATTTGGCTTTTCTTATCTCAGAATAATGGCACTTTCCACACATGACTCTGTCCTTGTGTTCGGCAAGAAAAACTCCATCTCCGCATCGAGGGCAGTGCCTTCGCAATCTTTTTACTTCCTTCCCTTCCACTTTGTATAGTTTATGCAGGCTTACTGACTTGTGCTTCACTCTTTTTCTCCTCCGCTTTCGGGCTTGCTTCCGTTGTTTCTCTAGCTCCTTCTTTCGCTTTTGATGCCTTTACTTTAATTTTCGGCTTTTCTTTGTAAATTTTCACTTTTATCTCGCTTGATGCAATGCCCTTCTTTGTAAAAACATAATCGATCACGACATGATCTTCTGGCACGCTGTATTTTGCTGCTAGCTCTTTGACGATGTTTACTTTTGCTGGCGATGCTGCTCCTGTGTGCTTCACTTCAACTCTTACTTCCTTTCTTCCCAGCAATTGGTTGTCTTTTTCCTGCAGAACTTTCATTTCCATGTTTTTTCACCATTTTTTATAATTTCACTTTTTTATCATTCACTTTTACCGTTTCACTTTCGCCAAAATCAGCCAACATACAACGCATATTTGCCAGGTTCGGCTGTGTTAAGAACTTTCGCAATCTCACTGTTCGTGTCGAAAATAACGACCATGCCCTTCCAGCTTCCTGTCATGTTAGTGCTCTTGCAATATGGGCAAACATTTTCAACGCTAAACCTTCTGCAATTCCTGCAAACCTGCATCTTCTTTGCCATAAAATCACAACACAGACTAGTTTAACTAACTACTTTAACTAAGTAGTTTAACTAGATTGTAACGTTTTTATTCCTTTTCCTTTACCTTACTTTTCTGCCTTCTCTGCTTTTTCAGGCTTCTCCGGTTTCTCACCTGACACCTTCTTTGCCTTCTTCTTTTCATCCTCAATCCATTGCAACGTGCCAAGGCCTGGCTGCCTCATCGTCAGACCGATTTTGTTCTCTTCTCCTCTTCCGAACGAGATGGAAATTATCCTCGCCTTCAGCTTGTCCTTTTCCTTCAAAGTCCTCTTGCTTTCCTTGCCGAGAAAAATAGAATTTTTCTGATCAAAACTGACAAAATCGTCCATCAACTGCGAGATATGAACGAGGCCGTCCATGGGCCCGATGCGGACGAACGCTCCGAACTCTGTGTTATCAATTACTTCTCCATACACAAGCTCGTTTAGTTCTGGCTTGAAAGTGAGAAGCTTGAACTGAGTAAGGTAATAAACTCCTGGATCGCCTGCTACGATCTTCCCTTCGCCCACATTTTCTATGCTGATGACAGCAAGCACCACTCCAAGTCGCGGGTCAAGCGTGCCTTCCAGTTGCTCTGCAATGCTTTCCTTCACTGCCATGTTGACATTCATCTGCAGCTTTGTCGGAGGAACACGTATCTTGTCTTCAACTGTTAAAATTCTGTACATTCAATCCCTCATTTCCTTTTCCATTTATTTCTTCCATTTCTTTTTCATTTTCTTTTTACTTATGATAATACTTGTAATAATACTTATGATAATTTATGGTTTCTTAAAACATATTTAAGCGCGTTTTTTAGATTTATATGCGTTAAAATTTTCAATGCCTCTCTCTTGTCAACCCACCTGGGCTTGTCGTGCTCCTTTCTATCAATCTTAACTTTTTTACCAAATAACTTAATTATGTAAAGCCTTCCTTTTGCACCATGATAAAGATGATGGTCTTTTGCATACTGCTTCTTCCATCTGTACTTTATGACGTGTCTTGTCCTGCATATAATTTTATATTTTTTTGCTCCTATCTCTTCTCTGACTTCTCTTCTCAACGCCTTCAACTCAGTTTCGTTTTCCAACAGCCCACCCTTCAAGAGCTCCCATCCTCTCCAGTTTTTTGTCCTGTGAAAAATTAAGAACTTGTGGGAGTTGTGTTTGCTATGCTTGTTATGCGTGTTATGTTCGTTATGTTTTTTATTATAATTGTTGTCGTTTCTGAAAACAACAGCAAAAATATATTTCCTGAATTTTGTTTTTGTCATATAAATTGCCGTACAATTTTATTTAATAATCTATAACTAAATGTTTTTTACTTCTCAAGCAGATCGTCCTAACACCCAAATCTTTCAGCTTTTTCCTCAGCTCGACATCGTTCGTGGCGACGATAACATCCTTGTCATTCGTTGCGAGTTCTATCACAGCATCATCGGCCCTGTTCTCGCTTTCAATAATTTTCACCGCACGCAAATCGATAAGCATCAGCGCAAGTTTCGCAAACTTGCTTTCCTGCTGCTGTCCTCCTGCAATTGTCTTCAACTCATTCATCACACTCCTAAGAACGGCAAGCTCATGTCTTTCATTTATCAATCTGTCAATCTCGTCAATGCTCACTCCGAATCTTCCTAGGTCTATCAAAAAATTTGTGTCAAGAAAAATCTTCTTCATAACTAAGAGTTAGAATATAAGACTATTTAAAATATCTTTGACAAATTATTAATTGAATGGTATGAAATTCATCAAAGGAGTTATGAAAATAAGTATGAGCAGAGTTATGAAAGGAAGTATGAAAGGAATTGCAGAAGTTGTTGGAGTAATAATGATTCTTATGATAACATTGTCGCTATCAAGCCTTACTTATATCTATGTTGGAAATGTTTATGCCCAGTATACAAGGCCGATAGAGGTTGTCGACGCGTACTGCATGGACGGCAAAGCAACTTTTGTCATAAGAAATGGTGGGGATGTTGATTTGAACGCTAACTCGCTCAGCTGCCGTCCTATTTCGCAGACATGCACTTCTAGCTGCACAGTTCCGTCGAACATAGCGCCTGGGGCAGCAGGATCAGTGACCGCAACTGGCTGCACTTTAGGAAGAGCGCATACATGGAAGCTGATAGGACCTTCTAATGGAATTGACCTCTATGCATCATGCCTGTAAGTTGTTTGTAGATCGTTTATAAATTTTTTGAAGCCGTTTGAAAAATGAAAATACTGACAAAAGACAAGCAGCAAAAAATGAAATATTTATAAGCAAAATAACAAATTGAATATAGCACTAATTCGAAGGAAATGATAATGTGAAAGGCATGAAAAGCGTGAAAGGTGTGAAAGGTATGAAAGGCATTTCTGCAGTCATTGCAACTATTCTCATGCTCGTAATTACAATCGCCCTCGCAGGAACAGCATATATGTTTATCAACAATATGTTCACAAGTCAAACTCAGGGATTGGAAATCGTTGATTCATACTGTACTTCAGACGGCAAAGCTTCAATAATAGTTAGAAACCTTGGCACGAGCCCTGTCACTAGCATCGCTTGCGTGCAGACAGCTCCTTCAGGTGACACATGCGATAGTACAGGTTTTACTACAGGTGTAAGCATAGCTCCTCAAGCCACTGGAACATTTACCGCTTTTGACATATGCGCTGGTACAGGTTCTAGATTCTGCAACTATAGATTAACACCTAATGTCGGCAGGACAATTACAGTTCAGGTTTCATGCACTTAGAGAAATTGAAAATAGAAGAACTGAAAAAAATTAAATTTCTTAAATAACAGTACCGTAACCAACTAGCCTCCATCTTCCTGAAATTTGCCTCGAGAGAGCGATACGATCTCCTTTTTCAGCAACAACTGGTAGTTTCAGTCTCATCCCAACTTTATTCTTCTTACTCGAAACAACCGTACCGATGGAGCGAGCAGTGCCAGCACTGATGAGCAAGTCTTCCTTTTCTTTAATTCCAGAAATCTTCACTTCTTTTACATCTGGGCCAAACACACATTTGAGAATCTTCACTTCCAGTTCTAAACTTTCACGCACGTCAGGCTCTTTACCAATATGCGAAACGACGCAGCCGACAAGGGAGTCTGACTTTGTTAGGTAAGGGTCTAGATTTGTCATCACGCCCAGCAGCCCGCCAGCATACGCCTCGTCAAGATTTTTTCCAGCTTTCTGAAGTCCTGTCACTTTAGTAACGAGCTGTCTGTGCTTGCTTCCGACTCTTATTCCAGGCCTTATAACAATATCATCCCCAATTTTCATCTTTCCTGCGACAATTGACCCGCCAACAATTCCACCGACTAGTTTGTTCACAGCCACGCCTGGCTTGTTTATGTCAAAGCTTCTTGCAACAAACATTCGCAAATCTTTGTTTTCATCACGAGTAGTAGTAGGAATTTTTCTTTCAATTGCTTGTATGAGAGCGTCAATATTGAGTCTTTGTTGTGAAGACACAGGAATAATCGGAGCGTTTTCCAAAATAGTTCCCTTCACAAAATTTTTGATTTTCTTGTAGTTGCTCATCGCCTCTTCTCTGCTCACCAGGTCGATTTTGCTCTGCACAATTACAACGTTCTCGATGCCAACGACTTCCAAAGCAGCGATATGTTCGCATGTCTGAGGCTGTGGACATTTTTCATTTGCAGCAATAAGAAGAATCGCGCCGTCCATAAGCTTCGCGCCGCTCAGGACAGTCGCCATGAGCGTTTCGTGTCCGGGCGCGTCAATGAAACTTACTGTCCGAACAGGTTCGCAATCCTTAAAACAAGTCTTGCACTTGTCATAAATTCCATAGTGCCCGTTCTCACACCTGTAAAAAGTAGCGTCTGCATAGCCAAGTCGAATCGTTATCCCTCTCTTCAGCTCTTCAGAATGAGTAAGCGTCAGCTTTCCGGTCAGAGCCTGCGTCAGCGTCGTCTTTCCATGAGAAACATGTCCGACCATTCCGATATTGACTTCAGGAATCAACTTTGGATTAACGTCAGGATTAACAGAACTTTTTTCAGCAGTTTTTTCAGAATTTTTTCCAGCACTTCTTTCGCTCATAATCTCAGCTTCAACTTCATTCTTTCTTACTTTCGCCACCTCCGCTTCCGCTTTCAGGGGCTTCGGCTTTCTTTTCTTCTATCTTTTTCTCTTCAACCTTTTTTTCAACTTTTGCTTCAATTTTCTCTTCTTTTTTCTCTTCAATTTTCTTTTCCTCTATCTTTGCTTTGCTCTTTGTCGGAGCTACTTCATCAAGAGAAACGCTTCCCTTCTTCAAAACTTTTACATTTACTTGAGTTATTTCAGCCGAGATTGTATCACCACGAACAGTTTTTCTTTTCCTCATACCTTTCTTGAGAGGATGAAAACCAGGAGCACCTGCAAGCAGCACACGCTTCTTTCCCTGGCCATGAATCTGGGGATGCATTGGAAAGCCATCCTTGTCAGTGCCGCCAGTGACCTGAAGTGTGTAGCCAGTCAAACCAATAAGGTCTCCGTTAAAATCGTCCCCAATCTTCTTGCCGACAAGCCCTATAGCACGGCCTTGGTCTACCTCAATCTGATGACTCTTTCTCGTTGCCGGGTCGCTTACTACGAACTTGAAGTTTGCCATAATATTACCTCATTATTTTATCTCATTACTTAATCAAATCTTAATCAAATTATCTATATATTCAATAATATTAACTCTTAAAAGCTTTTCAAATTGCAAATATAAACTTTAATAAGATGTATGGGAAGGTTTGAGAGGTTTTTATGGCAGAATTTGTTGTAAACCCATGGGAAGTTCACGGCAGCATCGATTACGACAAACTGATCACTCAGTTCGGCACTCAGCACATCGACGACAAGCTGTTGAAGAGAATTGAGAAACATACAGGAAAGCTGCATTATTTTTTGAAGAGGAAAATATTCTTCTCACATCGCGACATGAATTGGATTTTGGACGAATATGAAAAAGGAAATAAGTTCTTCCTTTACACTGGCCGCGCACCGTCTGGGCCGGTCCACATGGGTCATCTCGTTCCATGGATCTTCACAAAGTGGCTGCAAGAAAAGTTTGATGTAGAGCTGTGGTTCCAGTTCCCAGATGAAGAGAAATTTTTGTTCAAGGACGAACTAACACTGAAAGATACTGAAAAGTGGGCGAAAGAAAACGCGTATGACGTGATTGCGTTAGGGTTTGATCCGAAGAAGACTCACTTCATTTTCGACACGCTTCACGCAAATCTTATGTACAAGGAGGCATGCAAAGTCGCGAAGAAAATCACCTTTTCAACAGCAAAGGCAGTCTTTGGTTTTGACAACGAGACAAACATCGGTTCGATTTTCTACACAGCGATGCAATCAGTCCCAGCCTTTCTTCCGTCAGTGTTGAAAGGAAAGAACATTCCTTGCCTGATTCCAGCAGGAATAGATCAAGATCCTCACTGGAGAATAACTCGGGATGTGCTTCCAAAAATTGGGTATCTAAAGCCAGCTCAGATTCATTGCAAGTTCTTTCCTGGCCTTGGTGGGATGATGGATCAGGGAAAGATGTCTTCGTCAGAAAGGCATACAGTTATTTTGACAATAGACTCGCCGAAAGTCGTGAAAGAAAAAATCATGAAGTACGCATTCTCCGGTGGTCGAGACACTGTAGCAGAACACAGAAAGCTCGGTGGCAATCCGGACGTTGACGTTTCCTACCAGTGGCTGACATTTTTCGAAGATGACGACAAGAAGCTGAAAAAAATCCACGACGAGTACAAGTCGGGAAGGATGCTGACAGGAGAGCTGAAGCAGATTCTCATCGACAAGCTGAACGAGTTTTTGAAGGAACATCAGAAGAAGAGAGAAAAAGCAAAGGACCACTTAGAAAAATTTGTTTACAATTGTTGCTAGATAGATATTTAGACATTTAGATAGTTAGATAGTTATGAAAAATCCTTTAGTTAGTGTCATTATCACAACGAGAGAAGAAGAAAAATATCTCACAAGAACTTTGCAAGCTGTCCGCAATCAGACTTACAGACCGATAGAAATTGTCGTGAGCGATGCGGAATCTCGTGACAAAACTGTGCAAATTGCAAGAAAACATGGAGCGAAAGTTTTTGTTAAGAAGACAAACATCCCTCAGGGAAGAAATTACGGCGCGGAAAAATCTCGCGGAAAAATTCTTGTTTTCCTTGATGCAGATACGATTCTTGAAAAGAACTGGATAAAGAAAGCTGTTGATGATTTGAAAAAGAAAGAAGTGGACATGGCTGTGGGTGTTTTTCGTCCTCGAGAAAATTCTGTCAGCGCAAAAATGACATGCTGGATATGGAGCGATTTTCTCCCTTACATATTGAAAATTTTTGGCAAGGAAATGCATGGCGGAGGTTCAACATTCGTCATAAAGCGAAATATTTTCATGCTGTCTGGCGGGTTTAAAGAAGATCAAGCTATGCTAGAAGATGCTGAATTTGTTAATCGAATAAGCAGGAAAAGAAAAGTTTTGTGGGACAGACAGTTAGTCAGCAGAACATCGATGAGAAGATTCAGAAAAGGTGGTTATTGGAAATGGTGTTTTTACTGGTTTATAAATGGAATAAATTTTTTAATCTTTAACAAACCGCTTGGCAAGCATTATAAAGTTATACGTTAACGAACATCTCTACAATACAGTACATGAAATCGAGGCATGAGATAAATGAAGATTTTGGTTACGGGAGGGGCAGGGTTCGTAGGGAGTCACTTGGTAGATGCACTGATTAAGGAGCAAAATGACGTCACTGTCATAGACAAGATGGAAGATGACATTACTTACAAAAATACTGCTGCGAAATATATTGTTGCTGATTTGCGCGATAACAACGCCGCGGCGAAGCATGTAAAAGACTTTGACGTTGTTTTTCACTTAGCTAGCGATTACAGCGTTTTGAGGTCGACTGAAGATCCTAAGTTCGATTTCGAGAATAACTTTCTAATAACCTTCAACGTGCTTGATGCGATGCGAAAGAACAACATAAAGAAAATCGTTTTCACTTCTACCTCTGCAGTATATGGCAGACAAAAAGAGTTTCCAATCAAAGAGGAGGACGTCGGCAAGATGATGCCGATAAGCAACTATGCCGCGTCGAAGCTTGCCTCAGAAATCTACATCCACTCGTTTTCAAACCTTTACGGTATTGAGGGGCTTGTTGTGAGAATGGCAAATGTTGTCGGGCCGAGATCAAACCATGGAATCGTTCCGGATTTGGTAAGGAAAATTAAAAACAATCCAAAAAAACTTGAAGTTTTTGGCAACGGAACGCAGAAGAAATCTTACATCCACATCTCAGACTGCATCGGTGCAATTCTCCTCGCCAGCAATAAATTCAATAAATTCAAGAAATTCGACATTTTTAACATAGGTTACAGCGAATGGATTTCCGTAAGCGATATTGTCTCGCTTGTCTGTAGGGAGATGAATGTGAAGCCGGAGATTTTTTACACTGGCAGCAAGATCGGATGGCCTGGAGATGTTCCAGAATTTCTTCTCGACAATTCAAAAATAAAAAGTTTGGGATGGAAACCGAAGATGGCAACTAATGATGCTATTATAAGCGCTGTTAACTGGGCGAAAAAAGAAAAGAATTTGTAAACTGTAAAATTATAAAGTTATACGTTAACAAAATTAATTTTCTACAAGGAAGATCTTTTCATGGCGCAATGCAGGCTGACAGAAGAAGGAAAGGAATATGCAAAGAGCGGGCTGCCAGAACAGCAGCTAGTCCAGACGCTCGACAGTTTCCCACAAAAATCAGCAACAATCGGAAAAATAGTTGGTAGAGTCAAAAATTTCCCTGTTGCATTGAAGTGGGCACTGGAAAAAGGATGGGTCATGAAGAAAGCTGATGAGATTGTTCTTTTGAAGAAGCCAGACCTTTTCGATTTGCAGGAAGCGCTGAAAAAAATTGACAAGGGGCAGGAAGCAGAACAGCAGCTCGTTGAAGTTTTGATGCAGCGCCAGCTTGTAGAGAAAATTGTTGCAACAAAGGAAGAAGTAAAAAAGCTGGCTGGACAGGAAGTCACTTTCCTCACGCCGGAAATAATCAAGACAGGAACATGGCAGAAAGTTCGCTTCAAGCCCTACAACGTCGAAGCAGTCGGACAGAAAAAATATCCGGGCAAGCGCCAGCCTTACATACAATTTTTGCTTGAAGTGCGGCAGAAACTTGTGGAGCTTGGCTTTAAAGAAATGATCGGTCCGATGATTGAGACAGAATTTTGGAACTTCGATGCTCTTTTTCAGCCGCAAAATCATCCGGCACGCGATTGGTCCCAAACTTATTCACTCAAGCAGCCGAAGTCAGGAAGTTTGCCAGAAAGTAAAATTGTTGCCGCTGTAAAAAACGCTCATGAAAAGGGAATTGCAGGAAGCGTCGGATGGCAATACAAGTGGAGTCCTGAACGAGCGATGCAGCTTATGCCACGCGCGCATGGGACTGCTGTTTCTGCTCGTACGCTAGCAGCAGGTCCGAACATTCCAGGAAAATATTTCTCGTTTTCTCGATGCTTCAGACCGGATGTAATTGACGTGACGCATGGAGTAGAATTTATTCAAGCAGAAGGAATTGTTGTTGACGAGTCTCTTAACTTCAAAACGCTTCTAGGCATACTAAAAATGTTTGCAACAGAAATTGCAGGTGCGGAAAAAGTAAAGTTTACAACTAGTTACTTCCCTTTCACGGAACCATCATGTGAAATGTCAATTAAGCATCCCGAAATTGGCTGGATTGAGAGTGGTGGTGCAGGAATATTTAGAGAAGAATTAACAAAACCTCTTGGTGTAAATGTTCCAGTGCTTGCTTGGGGGTTGGGTGTTGATAGATTGGCCATGATTAAACTTGGAATAAATGATATAAGGGAAATGTTTTCAAGAAACTTAAAGTGGTTAAGAGAAAGAGCGGTTGTGATTTTATGAAGACGAATATTCAAGAGGAAGAATTGAGGAAATTGTATTGGGAAAAAAATCTTTCGACCTTGCAAATTTCGAAAATTCTTGGATTTAGATCCAAGAGTTCAGTGTTAAATCATATGATGAAATTCGGAATTCCTCGACGGCCTTCTGATAAAAAAAATTATTTTCGAAAACCATTCTCTGGGAATTTAGATGAAAAGGCGTATTTGCTAGGACTAAGAACTGGGGATCTTTTTGCAAAAAAACATTTTAATTTAATTTTAATTTCTATGACTTCTCCCAAAGCAGCTCAAATGAAGATGTTTAATGAAGCTTTCGGAGGATATGCACATATAACTGAACGCGAAGCAAAAGGAGGCTTTACAGAAACAACTAGAAGAGCTGACAGCCTATTACATCCTTCCTTTGAATTTCTTGCCGAAAAAAACAGCTCTATACCTTTTTGGATTTTGCAAAATAATCAGCTATTTTATTTCTTTTTAGCAGGCTATTGTGATGCAGAAGCTAGTTGGATAGTGACAGAACATAAAAGGTATAAAGGAAGATGGAAGGATTTGGTTTTTAGTCTTGGCACATGTGATAAGAATATTTTAGAGCAAATAAATCAAAAATTACGAGATCTTGGTTTTAATTCTCATTTATATTTAGTCAGGAGAAAAGGTATTTACAACACAAGAGTTTGCAACTTTGATTTGTATAGAGTTATGATGTCGAACCATGAAGATATTGTTCGTTTAGCAAAAATATTATTATCATTTTCTAAACATGACGATAAGAAAAAAGCTATGATAAAAGTTATTAACTACAGGAATGGTGCAATCAAGAAATTACTATTAAAGAGGCAGAACTCGGGCACTGTAAAAATACAATGTATTCATTGTAATCATAAAAAGGTTTGGCGAAATGGTTTTTCCAAATATAAAAATAAAAAATATTGACGTTACAAATGTCCGCAATGTAAAAAAGAATTTCAAAAAAGTGATTAAAAATGCCAACAATAGAAGTTTCATTGAGCGACTTGAACGGATTGATTGGACGAAGACTCACGCTTAACGAACTGCAGGAAGCGATGCTTTACGCAAAGGGAGAAGTGGAAGCAAGCGAAGGAGACACAGTCAAACTTGAAATAAAAGATTCAAACAGGCCGGATTTGTGGAGCGCGGAAGGAATCGCGCGGGAAATTCAGGGAAGATACACAACAAAGCGCGGGCTGCCAAAGAAGTACATCGTAAAGAAAGGAAAGGTTGTTGTGAAAGTGGATGCGAAGATGAAAAACGTTCGTCCTTATACAGTGTGCGCAGTTGCAAGAAATTTGAAAATTGACAAGGATGTTCTTTCGCAGATGATCCAGCTTCAGGAAAAAGTTGCAACAACTTTCGGAAGAAACAGAAAAGAAGTTGCGATTGGTTATTACGATCTTGACAAAATCAAACCTCCGATTCGTTTCATGACTGTAAAGCCTGACGGAATTAAATTCGTACCTCTCGACTTTGACAGAGAGATGACTCCGCGCGAAATTCTCGAGATGCATCCGAAAGGAAAGGAGTTCGCTCACCTGCTGAAGGGAACGAGCGAGTATCCAATGTTCATTGATGCAAACGACAATGTCCTCTCAATCCCGCCAATCATCAACAGCGACATAAGCGGACGTGTGACAGAAAAAACGAAAAATCTCTACATCGAGGCAAGCGGTTTCAATTTGAAGTTCCTCGTCCCGGCTGTAAACGTCTTAGTCGCAGCACTTGCGGATCGTGGCGCAACAATCGAGTCAGTTACTGTAAAGTATCCTGACAAAACTCTTGTCACGCCTGACTTGTCGCCGAAGAAAGCGTTTGTTGACGTTGATTATGTGAACAAGGTTGCTGGGATGAAGCTGACAGCAAAAGAAATCGTCGAGCTGCTGAAGAAAGCTCGTTATGATGCGATTGTGAAAGAAAAAGGAAAGAGGATTGAAGTTTTGTATCCTTGCTACAGGCAGGACATCATGCATCAGGCAGACATTGCAGAGGATGTTCTCGTGTCTTATGGCTACAACAAGATCGAGCCGGTCATGCCGAAACTTGCAACAATCGGGGGAAACGATCCGCGTGAAGTGATGTCGAACAAAGTTGCGAAAGTGTTGGTCGGCCTTGGCATGCAAGAAATTTTGTCATACATCCTTACAAGCAAGGCAAATCTCTTCAAGAAGATGAACATAAAAGAAACGCCTGTCGTGGAAATAGAAAATGCAGTCTCGGAAAATTGGAGTATCTTCCGTACTTCCATCTTGCCGAACCTGCTAGAATTTTTGTCGGTCAATCAGCATGTGGAATATCCGCAGAGAATTTTCGAGATCGGCGACGTGACTTTGCTGGACGAGAAGAAAGAAACAAAGACTCGTGATGTTCGAAAGATTGCAGCTGCAATCGCCGACACGAAAATTAGTTATGAAGAAATTTCTTCATTGCTTGACGCGCTGCTGACATCATTCGGGGTCAAGTATGTTCTGAGAAAAATTTCCCATCCGAGCTTCATCGAAGGGCGCGCTGCAGAAATTGTTGTCGACAATAAATCTATTGGACTAGTTGGTGAAATCAGCCCGGGAGTGCTGAAGAATTGGCAGATGGAAATGCCTGTTGCTACTTTTGAAATTTCTTTAGAAATATTTTAAAAAATTTATCTACTCATCCATCCGACTAATCTTTCCAAGAAACCAAAGCGAAGCTGCCTGCTTTCTTTGAAAGGAGTTGCTGTCAGCGTGTGTGCGAGACGACGGATTTCTTGCGACGCTGGAGAGTTTGGATACAAGTGGACGGCTGGATACTTTGCTGCGATTGATTTTGTCACAGACCTGTCTTCAGGAATTTGCGCAATGACTGGATAGCCGCACATCTCTTCTATCTCTTCTTTTGTAAGCTCGTGCCACTTTCCGCTCGTGCGGTTGACTGCAACACCAAGAATTTTCTTGTGCATCTCTTCAGCAATCTTCACAGTCTTCAGCGCATCAGTCACGCTTGGCAGATCAGGATTTGTGATAATTAAAATTTCATCAGCAGCTGAGATAGCAGAGACAGCCTCTCTTCCGAGACCGGCAGCGCTGTCCAAAACAACAAAGTCAGCATTTCCAAGAAGGTTCAGCGCAACTTCAGGAAGTTTTCCAACGTCCACTCCTCTCAAGTCCTCGAGCGCCATGCTTCCAGGAACTACTTTTATTCCAGAAGCGTGAGGATAGATTGCGTCCTTCAATCTTGATTTTCCTTTCAGCACGTCGTGCAAAGTTTTGGGTGCAAGATGCATGCCAAGATGAAGTCCGAGATTCGGCGTTGTCAGGTTCGCGTCTACTGCGATGACGTTATGTCCCATGTCGTTGAGGGCTGCAGAAAGGTTCGACACAAGTGATGTCTTTCCCACTCCACCTTTACCACCAATTACAGCTAAAACTCTTGTCATATTTTGCACAACCACTCTTCACATTCACTTGATAACTGATATTTGAAGTTTGAAAGTTCTTAAGCTTAAATATATTGTTTTTCGTTGCGTCGTTATCGAGATTGGTCGTTTCGGAATGTTTGTTGTTATTGGTGCAAGTATATTCTGTAAAATATATTTTCTAGTCAACATTTACAATTTTTACAATAAACACAAAGAGTAAACGCTGCTGCAGTCGTCGTTAAAAAAGGTTTAAATCTTTAATATTATCAATTGAAAAGTATGCAAGCAAAAACTATGCAAGAAGATCAAGAAAGAAGAGTAGCCGAATTTGTAACAAAAGAATTAAAGGAAAATCCGAAGTTATCTGCACATTTGGTACAGAATGAAAGTTGGGAAAATTATGTATTAGAAGTAGTATATGCAAATGGACAAATGGGACGCAGAATTATTGATAGCACAGCAAAATCATTATCACAAATGAGATTTGTAGAACCAAATCTCACCCCAATTTCGATAATAGCAACCAGGATGTATAAAATACAGCAGGATAATACTCCTATATCAACTTCTCCAATATACTGTACTTTACTTGAATGAAAATTAAAAATAAAATAAAAAATTAAATGAAAGTAAGCTTCTCTGTATATGGTTTTTGCATCTCTTCCTTGACCTTCTTGACCCATCCTTCAACGATGACAAGTGCTTCTGCCAGTGGTATGCCCTCGCCCTTCGTCTTCATGCTTACATGCATCTTCTTGCTTTCCTGGTCAATCACACGCGAGATGAGCAAAGCAAACTTTTGTTCAACTTCTGCCATACTTGTTTTTCACCTCGTAATAATTATCTACTTAACATAGATATAAAAAATGCCAATTCACTTAAACGCTTAAATGTTTAATCTGTTTTATTTTTTTATGACGTTTTTCAGTGTAAAACATAAATGCCCTGGAGATAATTGTTCTAGCATTGTACTGCTTTATGATATCGAAAATAAGGCATACAGATGCGGAATGTGTGGAAGAACTTTTTCTGAAACCTTTCTCACTTCTTATTTAACAGAAAATGGTTACAGGTTCTCTAGAATATTCGATAAAATTTTTGAAGAAAACCCAGAATTAAAAAGAGACTATGAAACAATGAAATCCGCTTTTTTAGATTTTTTAAAAAGATGGGAATTAAGACAGCCTAACCGAAAGCAACAAAGTAGCTTAAAACATGTCACAGAATATTATCTGAACAAAAAAAAATAGACATGCCCGGTGAGGGATTCGAACCCACGACCTCCTCCTTTCCTCGCTCTAGCGTAGAAGGGAGTTGCTCTATCCAAACTGAGCTAACCGGGCTTCTATCAATCTTTTACTCAATGTTTTACTTGATATAACCTTTAAATAAATGGTGATTTAAAAAGTTTATTTACTTTAATTTACTACCAATTCTAAAATAAACTATTGAGAGATTGTTAAAATGGCCAAGCAAAAAAAGATCAGTTGGAAGAAAATCGAGCGAAAGTGGCAGGCGAAATGGGAGAAAGCGAAAATTTTCGAGGCAAATGTCGATGCGAAAAAGAAAAAATTTTTCATAACGATACCATATCCTTACGTTAACGGAGCCCCGCATATCGGAAGCGCTTTCACATTTTTTCGCGGCGATGTTTATGCTCGCTTCAAACGCATGCAAGGGTTTAACGTCCTTCTACCCCAGGCTTTTCATGCAACTGGCGAGCCGATTCTCGGAACGATCGAGAGGCTGAAAAAGCACGACAAGACTCAGACCGAGACGTTCAAACTTTACGGCGCGACTGACAAAGATATCGCAGATTTTGTAAAAAAAGGTCCGGAGTTTGTTGCGAAATACTGGAAGAAAAAATGGATCAAGGTGTTGCAGACTGCAGGATTTTCTTACGACTGGCGCCGCACGTTCATCACAACAACAATGACTCCGCAATACTCGCGCTTCATCGAATGGCAGTACAACACACTCCGCAAAAAAGGTTATGTCATTCAAGGCACGCATCCAGTCATCTGGTGTCCGCACGACAAGAGCCCGACCGGCGATCATGACAGACTTCAGGGAGAAGGGGAAAGTCCGATTGAGTTCACAATTCTAAAGTTCAAACTTGACTCGGGAGAAATTCTTCCTTGCGGAACGCTTAGACCAGAGACAGTTTACGGCGTGACGAACATTTGGGTTAATCCGGAGGTTGAATACTTGAAGGCGAGAATCGACGACAAAGAAACGTGGTTGTTGTCACATCAAGCAGTCGATAAGTTGAAGGACCAGCTGAAGAAGATTGAAGTTTATGGAAGCGTGATGGGCCGTAGCCTCGTTGGAAAGTTTGTGACAAATATTGTGACTGGCAAAAAAATTATTGTTCTTCCTGCAGATTTTTGCGATCCTGACGGCGCGACCGGAATCGTCATGTCTGTACCAGCTCATGCAGTGTGGGATATGATTGCTTTGATGGATTTGAAGAAAGACAGCAAAGAACTGTTAAAGTACGGAGTTTCAGCCGAGGCAGTTCGAGGCATAGAACCGATTTCAGTCATTCAAGCTCCAGGACTTGGCAGCAATCCTGCAGGAGAATTCATACAAAAGTTTGGCATCACGAGCCAGAAAGACAAGGAAAAACTTGACAAGGCAACGAACGAACTTTACAAAAAAGAATTTCACATGGGCACGCTGCGTGAAATTGCAGGAGAGTTTGCTGGGAAGGATGTTGATGACGTGAAGGAAGAGCTGATAAAAGTTTTGAAGGAGAAGGGAGCGGCAGATATCATTTGGGAGATGACAGGACGCGTCGTGTGTCGATGCACGAATGCTTGCCATGTGAAAATTTTGGAGAATCAGTGGTTTCTCAAGTTTTCTGACGAAGAGTGGAAGAAGAAAGTCAAAGCAGCAATTGCAGGCATGGTCTTCTACCCACAGCATGTTCGCTCTGCTTTTGAAAATACAGTTGACTGGCTGAAGGACAAGGCGTGCACGAGAAGAAGCGGGCTGGGCACGAAGCTTCCGTGGGACAAGGAATGGATTGTTGAGACTCTCAGCGATTCGACAATTTACAACGCATACTATACGATCGCACGCATCATCAACGAGAAGGAAATTCCTGCAGATAAGCTGACCGATGAAGTTTTTGATTACATTTTCACTGGCCGCGGCGATGTGAAGAAAGTTGCAAAGTCGAGCGGACTGAGCGAAAAAATCATTGGAGAGATGAAAAATGAGTTTGACTACTTCTATCCCGTAGATTTGAGAACGAGCGGGAAAGATTTGCTGCAGAACCACCTCACGTTTTACATTTTCCATCATGTTGCAATATGGGACAATGAAAAATACTGGCCGAAGGGAATCGGCATAAACGGTTTTGTGAATGTCAGCGGCACGAAGATGAGCAAGAGCCTTGGTAATATTATTCCACTGAAGAATCTTGTGAACGACGTTGGAGCTGATCTCGTACGCGCGAACATCGTTGCGAGCAATGAGGGGACTGACGATGCGGACTGGCGCGACGAGAGCGTGGCCAGCTACGAGTCGAGGTTGCAGATGCTGTTCGACAGTGTTAACGAGTTGAAGAAAATGAAATTGAAAATGAAAAGAAAGACGGCAGAAAATATTGACAGATACATCGTAAGCAGGACGCAGCAACACATAAAACAAGCGACGGAAAATTACGAACAGATGAAGTTCAGGAGCAGCACTCAGTCCGCCCTGTTCGAACTTACGAACGACATAAGCTGGTATGTCAACCGTTGCGGAGGAATTGCAAACTGCCACGCGCAGACTCTTGCAGAAGTTCTCTCTGTCTGCGTGCGTTTGATTTCGCCGATAATGCCTCATGCGAGCGAAGAACTTTGGGAAATGCTCGGCAACAAAAGCAACAAAACTTTCATAGCCACAGAAAAATGGCCAGAAGTGGAAATGAGCAAAATCGACAAGAATGCTATGGATATGGAAGATATTTTGAAGAGGACGATTGAAGACTTGCGCAACGTCGTGAAGCTTGCAGGAAAGAACAACTCAGCATATCTGTACGTGCTGACGGACAAAGAGTTCGCTCACTTCAAAGATGCAGAGAAGTTCATTGCCCAGCAACTCGGCTTCAAGAGAGTTGTCGTTTATCGCGTGGCTGACGCAGACAAGTACGATCCTCAGAACAAGTCAGGCAAGGCAAAGTTCGGCAAACCAGGAATTTTTGTTGAATAAAATAAAATTTTATTTATTTTTGATTAACGTTAAGATTGAGGCTTGGAAGATTCATTTGATTCGCTAGGTTCATCAGATTTTCCAGATTCGCTAGAACCACCAGAAGATTCTTCATTTTCAGGAACAGAAGTCATTTCAGGCTTCTTCGTCAAAATAATCATCAAAAGAATAAGCGGTACCACGATTACAAGGGCGATTGCTACAATATAAATTGGATTGCTGAATAATTTTTCAAAAATTGTCGATGGCGTGCTTGTCGTTGTTGTTGACGTAGTTACAGAGGTAGTGGTAGTCGTAGTTGTTGTTGCGCCTGTTGCAGTCGTCGTCGTGGTTGTAGAAGTTGTTGAAGAGGCTAATACCTTGAATGCAATCGTTGTATCCTCAAAATCCCTTGACTGAATAAGGCTAGTATTGTCTGTTGCAATGACTTTCGAGAGCTGATAAATTCCAGGTTCAAGTGTGAAAAAGTATATCCAGTTTCCGTTTGTTGCAGACCCGCTTCTTGTGAGAGAGTATGTTTTGTTTGAAGCACTTGAAATGTTTGTCGAGTCAAGCGTAATGTTTTTTATTACAACACTTGCACTTATGACATCCTTATCAGACACAATAGGAACTGTCAAAACAACTTCTTCCTGCTCGTAAACTTTATCCCTGTTAAAACCTGGCGTTCCTATAGTAATTGTTGCAAAGACAGACGACGGAAGAAAAACAGCGAAGCACGCAAGCAATACAATTCCAAACAAAAACATTTTCATCGTTTTCATAGTTAATCGTTTTCCTCACAATCCATGACATTACAACCCCATTGCCATGCTTTCTACAAGTGCAGCTATGACAAGTAGCACTCCTGCGACGACCATTAGCTGCAACCCGTCCTTTATCACAAACCAAAACTTCGGCGACTTCTTTCTCATCACAACAGTCGACACAAGCCCGCCGGCCAGCGCGCCAATGAAGTATGCAAGTATCTCTAAACTGCCGTGCGGAAAGAAAACCATTATAGCAACTGGAAGCCCTTTCACACCACCGATGCTCTTGGCAGCAATTCCTATGGCTGCTGCAAGGACGGAAGCGTTCCATGCGAGGATGAAGACAGCACCTGCCCCGAAAAGAAAAGAAAAGACAAAAGAGAGAGCAAGCACGCCTGTGTTGTTGACGAGAATTTTCTCGGCATTTCCGAAGAATGCAATATTTCCGCGTATTGCGTTGATTTCAGATATTTGGTCATTGAAAATTTTTTCCGCAAGCTCTTGAGGGAACAGAATATAAAGCAAGGACATGCACAGAATCATCCCGCCGAAGAAGGCGATATAGACTTTGAGAACGTCCTTATGCCTCTGAAAGAGATTCATCTTTTCTATCCCCTTGATTTCCTCCTCACGTGCCTCATCGTAGCGAATGAGATTCACCATGAAGGGCATCATAGCAATCGTTATGAGCATGGTTGTGAAAAGTCCGACAGATGATTGGAAAATAAAGTATGAAATCACAAGGCATATCGTCGATACTACACCGCCGATAATGAACATCCATGCAGGCTGCCTCATCGCAGTCTTCAAAGAAATGATCCTTTCCAAAACCATTTTGCAAAACCCTAATAAGAAATTAATTTTAAATAGATATATTGTTAAGTGAAGTAACGGCAAATGCAATAAAAGACAGATAAAAAGCAAAGAACACAAAGAACAAACAGGTAAAAATAAAAGTAAAGCAGGTAATATTATGAAGCTAAACGCAATGACAATAGCCGCAATATTATTCATGTTTCTCATGCTAGGCTCAACAATCGCTTACAGTTTTATCCAGGCCGTGAACAACGGCTTGGGTGGCGGCACCTCGAAAACGCAACTTCCGAGCACGAACGTCATCGATTACCAGCTTTCAATTGACCAAGAGCAACTCGTCCTAACCCAGGGAAAAACTGTTATGAAATATTCTTACTCCTCGACATGTGTTGAATGCCTAACCTTTGCAAATCAACTCGAAGGGCTGGCAAACTCGATGAACGGCCAGGTTTTCGTCGAAAAGTTGCTGCAGACGTCCGCAAACCAGACAGCTACACTCACTCTCACAAGCTCTCAGAACTCGAAAATTTACTCAAACCCAACAACAAATGATTTGATAGACGGCTTGTGCGACGTGCTGATCAGCCCGCCAGTCGATTGTGCAGTAAGAAAGCTTAACACGACTTAACTTGTCGCGTTGGTTTAAATCCCAGCCTCGGCGTTTATACTTCATATTATTTTTATTCTTTCTTCTTCATCTCTTCAATGTCTTTCTGGAAACGTTCTATCGTTCGCACTAGGTCTTTGTCTTCGACACGAACAGCTTCGGCCGCTTCTTTCAGCAACTTTGCCTTCTTCTTCAAGTCATGCCATTCTTTTTGCGTTATTAACTCACTTTTCATTTTTCTTTCACCATAGCAATAATAATTGTTTGAATTATTTGTATAATACCCATAACAATGAAAAGAATTTTGAATCCTAGAAACTGGGCTATTGTTGCTCCGAGCAACGCACCAATTCCGGAAGCAAACGTATTAACTGAATTAAAAATGCCGAATCCGAATCCTCTTTTTTCCTTTTTCATCTTTTCTGAAAACATAGCAAAATAGGCTGGATTATCCATTCCCCATCCAATGCCTGCAATAAATTGGATGAAAACAACCTGATAAATGTTTGTGATAAAAATGTAGCTGAAAGGAACTATGCAATAGATCAAGTTGCCCAGAATCAAAAATTTTCTTCTACCATACTTGTCTGCAAGCCTGCCGAAATAGGAAGATACAATGGCCTGTGTCATGTACAAAGTTCCAAACGCATAACCAACGCTAATTACTTTATTCTCTCCTATATCCTGGATGAAAATTGCTAATATTGGGGAAAGAAAAGCAATTATCAAACTGAAAAGCATCGATGATATAATCATTTTCCAAAAATCTTTCATTTCTTCACTTTCCTTTCACTTCTTTTCTTTTGCTTCCTTCCTCAGTTTCTTCCATTCTTCAAACAAACTCGCCACGGCTTTCGGCAAATCGTTTTCTTTCACTTTCAACTTTTCTGCAGCTTCTTTCAACATCTTTTCCTTTTCTTTCAGCAGATTGACTGCCACGTGGCCTGCTACATATTCCAAACGTACTGTTCCATCAGCGATGCGTTTGCTTCTCAACATCAAAATATTTCCAACTTCTCCGGTCGATGCGACGTGAATTCCCCCGCAAGCTTCATGATCGACATTTCCAACAGAAATTATTCTCAGAGTTTCCTGGGGAACGACACCACCTTGATAAATCTTGAATCCATACTTCTTTTCTGCTTTTCCCCTCGGCATCCATGAAATTTTCACTGGCAGGTTCTTGGTTGTGAGTTTGTTTGCCACCTCTTCCAGCCTTTCCATCTGCTCGCTTGTCAAAGAGTCGTAATGAGCAATGTCAAGCCGTGCCTTGTCTTCCCCCTTCTCGCTTCCGCTCTGCCACACATGCAGTCCGAGAACTTTTCTTGCAGCAGTCAACATGATATGCGTTGCGGTATGATGCTTCATAATTTTTTCCCGGCGATCTTTGTTCACTTTGCATTCGACTTCTCCACCTTCATCAATCGGAGTCGCGAGTTTGTGAAGAACAACTCCCTTTATTTTCTGCACGTCAGTGACAGGCACTCCGTCAATCGTTCCTGTGTCGTGAAGCTGCCCTCCGCCCGTCGAGTAGAATGCAGTCTTGTCAAGTATCGCCCATTCCCCGCCGAAAACTTTCAGCAGATTCGCCCTGAACGTGAACGTGTTCGGATTTTTGTAGTAAATAAGTTCTGTCTTTGGAAAGTTGCTTACGTCAATAGTCAAACCGCCTTCTTCTGCTCTTCCTTGAACATGTCGTTCGGTGACGCGGGTGTAAAATCTTGCAGGAATTTCAACTTGCAGTCCTGCTTCTGAAAATTGTTCTGGCGTGATACCTTCGCTGTCGTAATAATGAACTAAATCTTCTTCTGTAAGTTGCTGATTTTGTTGCTGGTTCTGCTTCTTTATCATCTCGACGATTCGACCGACTCGATCCTTCGTTTGTCTATATCTCTGCTCTTCAATCCTTACAATTTTTTCTATGTCGTCACGTCGTTCTTTCAAGTGAGGAAACATTTTCTTTAGGAAGCCGATATGCCAGTCTATGACGTCCATCAGTCCGAACTGCCACTTGTACTTGTCGATGAATGCAAGCGAGCGTCGAAGCACGACGCGCAGATTGTAACCTCCACCTGTGTTGCTTGGAATTCCGCCGTCAGCGATCGCAAATGCTAGGTTGCGTGTGTGATCAGCGACCGCATACAACGCCTCAAGTCCAGTTACTTTCTGCTCTATTTGTTCGACAGTTGTTTTCATCTGATTTGCAACCCAGATTCTGGCAAGCTTCATGTCAGCAACTTCATCGACGTTAAGCCCTCCTGAGAAGCGGGCATAACGAGCGAAAAATTCCTTGTCATAATCAATCTTGCTTTCCTTCAAAAGTTTTTTCATTGCGTCCCCGAACACCACGTCGTAACTAGTAGGTGTAGCTCCTGACAGCCATGCTACCCTGTCCCATCCCATTCCCATGTCGATAACTTTCTTCTGCATTTCGACATGACTCTCAGGTGTTCCGACAAATTCTGTGAAGACCGCATTACCAATTTCAAGACCGCGAATATGAAACTCGATGCAAGGGCCGAATGCAGACGGTCCTGCCCACACATCTTCAATCCAGTTTATCTCGCTCGGCTTGATGCGGAAAACTTTTGTCAGCATTTCATAATCCAATTCGATGCACCTATCCTTCCAGTAGCCGATTTTCTTCTTCGCATCGTACAAACTCTGCTGGTTTATCATGCCGAAACATGACAGCGACTTTCCATTCACCCCGACGTTCGGTATATCGTTATAACGCAGGCACATCTGATTGACAATGCTCGGATTTGTGCCTGGAGGAAACTCGAAAGTGAGCTCGCTGTCGTTCAGCCTGTAAAAATCAACAATTCCTGCGATTGTGAAATAAAGAGGAAACCAGCGACAGACGACTGGAAAGGTTGGCAGAACTTTATGCCCTTTCTTCTCGAAAAACTTGCTCGTTTTTTGCCAAACTTCAAAATAATTCATCTTCTTCATAGGCGAGCGTCCGATAAAATCATAAGTTCGGCAGCTCGCGTCGTTACAGACTTCTTGATTTTTGTCCTGCGTCCAGAAAAATTTTCCGCAATGCTTGCACTGCCTTCTCGAGAAACCTTTCTCTTCGAAAAGTTTGACATGCCAGAATTTCGCAGGAGTCTTCTGCATCTGTCGCATCAATGCTTTTTTGTCCATCAGCATAAACAACACTTTCTTCATTTCTTAATTTCTTTTAAAATTCTCTCAACAATTTCCCTGCTTTCTCCCTGTTTTTCTGGCGGCACTTCCAAAATCATTGTGCCTGAATAATATTTTGATATTATACTTAATGCCTTTTTGTGGTTTATTACACCGTCTCCAACTGCTAGATTATCCTGTTCTTTCTTGCAGTCGTTGTAATGGATTAATTTTATTCCAGTTGACCAATTTTTGAACAATATTTCTAAATCTTTGTAAAAATCTCTCTCCGATCTTTCGCAATCAAAATGAAAGTGAGCAATATCAAAACAAATGTTTATTCCCCTTTTTATCACACTTTTGATAGCGTCAAGATCATGAACTGCATTATCACTTCCGTTTTCAATAATCATCCCTTTTGTTACTTTTCTGAGAATTTCTTCTGCGAACATATCGCCAATGAAGCTTCCATGAAAAAGAACTATTGGTATTTCAACTTTTTTCGCCATCTCTTTAGTTCTTTCTAGATAAAAATCAACGCGTGGAGTGTGCGGTGTATGAGCAGAAATAAAGTTAATCTTAAATTTTTTCTTTGCATCCAGCAGGAGTCTTACACTTTCATCAATATTGTCAAGATGTTTTTCTTCTAAATGGATTTCGAAAGTGTCGAAGCCTTGATATATTATCCTTTTTATATCATCCATATTCGGTGCGATTTTTCCTGCAAGTTTCAATGACATAATATAACAAATTAAATTTCTAATATTTTAAATTCCTAATGTTGTTATGTTGTTATGGCAAAAGTTTGGCTTCTACGGTTTGTTAATTGTAACAGTCTCTGTGAATTTGTCGCGGTGATTGCTTCTCTTGCCATCGAGCTCGGTGTCAAAAAATCCGACGTACTTGCTTTGGGTGAGATCTGCAGGAATTGTTATTGTTTCGGAAGAGTTGCGAGTTGTAGTGTTCCAGAAAATGTAGAGAGTGTAGTTGATTGCTGAACCTGTGTTGAAGTTGAAAAAAGTCTCTCTTGTGACATTGTCGGGAATGGTTGAGAAAGTTTTCTGAGTTGCAGGTGTGGTGTTGGTGAAAGTCAAGTTAAGGAATGAAATTTCCTCTCCGAGAAGATTGAATGCAGTGATGCTGAGTGTTGTATCTGTCGAAGGCGAGACGTTGCCGAAGGATGCTTGGAGTGAAAATGTTTTTGTGTTCAATCCCTTTGACTGTTCGACGAGCTGGACGTAGCGAGTGAAGTTGACCGTGTTGTTCGTCATGTTAATGCTGCTATTGAAGCCTGTGCTTATCGCGTCGATGAATTCCAAACGAATATTGTCGAACTCGAGCATGTCAAGATTTTCCTCAAGCGCACGCTGGTTTTCAAGAATTTCTGCAAGGCTCAGACCATTACGGAGCATCACTACAAACAGAATAAAGAGTATTGCTATTATCAAAAATATTTGCCCTTTCATTTTGACTTTTTCAATGTTATTTTTCATTTTCTTTCCCTAACTTTTTGGCCACAAATACAAGACAACTTGACGCGGAGCATACGCATCACGATATCCTGCAACGATGTAGCTGACAGAAACAATTTTTGATGAAGAAATGCTCGGAGAAGAGCAGCTCACTCCGCAAATTCTCACAGTGTAGTTAGCTGCTGGAGGCATTATGCCGCTAAGCTTTGCTTCTATCGCAGTTGTATTGCCTGTGAGTACCTCCTGCCTCAAACCCAATGTCCTGTCCAGAGTCTTCAGTCCGTTGTAGCCGATTATTTTCCAGTTTATTGTTTCAAAATCAGGCAAAATTCCGATTGTCTGGTAAAAAATAATGAATATTGTAGAAATCATCAGGATTGCTATTACCGCTTCTAATGTTCTCAGCATTTTATTCACTACTCGCTTCTCACTACCCACTTCTCACTTTTCATTTTTTATTTTACTCGCTTACCTCAATGTTGAAATTTGTCCCTTCGCCAAGTATCTGCACGACCTGATCGTATGTCAGGTTTCTTAGCGTCTTTAGTCTGTCTATGGAGATTGTCTGCAGCTTCTCTTCCGGAAACAGCGTCGCAACGATGTTTGGCGTTGCCGTATTGTAGTCCGTAGTGCTGTTCGACAGCGCTACAGAAGTTTCAGGAGAGTAGTAAAGGAAGAAAAAAATTGTCTCGCTTGATTGAATTGTAAAATTGAAAAGAACATTCGCCTGCTTGACGTAAGAAGAAGTGCAGTATGTTTGATTGTACAGCATCATGTTTACTAGAGTGCCGTTGAAGTCAAACAACCTGATGCTTGTCTCCCATGCCTTGTTGTCGCACGTCTCGTCAAAAAATGTTGTGACATTTATCGTTATATTTGTTCTCAAAGATCCGCTAGCTTCCTGAACTCTTATCGGCCTTCTGTAGATGTCTGCGACAATGCCTAATTTCACAGGCACATTAGTACCGTTCCACCAGTTGACCGGCACGCCTTTGCTTCCGAAAAGAGCATTGAATATGTTTACAGCAGACACACGAAGATCAGATCCAGTCGTGCTCAGATAGTTTGACAAAAAATTGACCAAATAACTAATTATCACCCCTAGAAAAATCAGAAAAATTCCAACTGCGATTATGAAATCAATTTGCGAAGCCATTTCAACCAACTCTTTTAATCAATCTTTCCATAAATCCTTTTCAATCAGCCCATCTGCCCAATGTCTATGAAAATTCCCTCTTCGCCAAGAACTATTTTATCATAAGTTGTCCCGTTTACATTATATCGGTAATATCTCAGCTTGTTGTTTGTCACGTCACCCCTTCCTTGTATTGTCGCCTCTATATTAGGAATGTCACGCTCTACTGAAATTATCGGATCCTGGGTTGTTCTGGCAATTATCTTTCCTGCTGAAGAGCTTATTATACTGGGAATGGTTTGATTGGCCACTGTGACATTGGCTAAGTTTGACCATATTTGATTCGCCGATACCAGAAGTATTTCATAGTTCCTCTTCGATATCGAATCAGGCAATCGCAGTTCTTCTTCTGCAATAAGAACACTCGTGTTTACCGGCTGGATTCTCGAGCCTTTTCCAACTTCATAGAGTTTGAGAATTCTGTCTGCTGTTTGCGATGCAATTTGATTCAAACTTTTTTCGATATCAGCCCCGATAAAATTGTCATAAAGGTTGAAAATCAACAGGGAGATGCTAACCAGAACAAGCACACTAAACAAAACAGTCAGAGTATACTGTATTATTTCTGCCTGACCTTTCTTTGGCTTGCATTTTTTCAGCCCTGCTAGAGATTTTTTCAATCCACTTAAAGCTGGAAGCGTTGAAGGCATCAAATAACATTTAGTCTGTTCATAGAATATATTTGCTGGTATGCTGTGAATTTTATTGCAATTTTATTACAATCCTATCACAATATTATTGCAATCCTCAGTTCGGTTGGTTTTGCGCTTTGCCCTAGCTTTCCTGCAATATATTTATTAGACAAAATCAAAATTTTATGTATGCCGATAAGGAAACATATGAACGAGCATATGAGTGAGCATGCTAGCAGGCATGCGAGCAAAGGTATTTCTCCGCTTGTCGCATCGGTTCTTCTAATCGCAGCAACGATGAGCATTGCAGGGATTCTCGCTTATTGGGCATCTAGTTTCGTGAAGACAGGCCTTCCTGAAGTGAACAAAACACAGCAGGAGTGCCAGTTCATTGACTTTAGGATTGCAACATGCAGATATCAGGATTCCACAAAGACAATCACACTGATACTTGATAATTTTCGAGCAATTGATATACAAAGCCCGACAGTGACAATTTTTGATTCTTCAGGGATTCCATTGACGCCGATACCGCTCAACGAGTCTGTCCCTTCCGGTCAATTCAAGGCATTTTCCATGTCTGTATCTAGCGGCAACTTTAGCAAAATTATTGTTGGAACAGCATTTTGCCCAGATATAAGAAAAGAGGCGACATGCGAAAAATCATAAGCAAAGAAAATAGAAAGGTAATGAAAGCGGAAAGGTAATGAAAACAGGAAAGCAAAAAAATATTTATAAGGCGAAAAGCGAAATATTAATAAAGGATATAGCGATTACATATGAATAAGGGATTGTCGAGTATGAATAAAGGAGTGTCGCCTCTCATTGCAACAGTTCTCCTCATTGCTTTTACAATAGCTGTTGGCGGTATAATAAGTGTGTGGCTTACTTCCTTTACTACTACTACTACTCAAACAGTAGGAAAACAGTCTGAAGCACAGATAATTTGTGGAACTGGAGGAATACAACTTTCAAATGTTGGATTTTGTAGCCCTATCCTTTCTGGGTATATTACTAACACAGGTAGTATCAGTCTCGGAAACCTCACCTTCACAGTACTCTATAACGATAACACAAGAGAGATGTTTTATGCAAATTATAATGTTAATAATAGTGGCTTCGTATCAAACCAGTCAAGTTGTTGTGGTAGTTTAACAATGCTTCCTGGAGAAAAATATTGGTTTAATTTTACTATTCGTGCATCTAACTACAAGATTCTTCGTGTGGTAACCAACTGCACTACAATCACTGATGAAGTTGATAACTCTAAAAATGAAATCACAAAGATTTGTTAAATTTTGATTTCTATTTTGATTTTATCTTTTAGTTTTATTATTCAATAAATTATTTTAGCGAATCATTCAATCCTATCTATCCAATCCTCTATCTATTCTATCCAACCTTATCAAACACTATCCAACCAAAGAGAATATCAAAATGCCAGCGATCATCATGAAGAGGCTATGCTTTACACCACCCATTATCGATCCTTCAGACATCTTTCCAACTGAAAGACCTGCGAACAGACCTTGTATGACGATAAGATTTCGAAATATTGCTTTGTAT
>Ga0315291_10001174_pt1 | contig 35053 bp, 28 predicted proteins | sample YL17G12_20_MG_FD_203070 | JGI IMG/M metagenome (GOLD analysis project Ga0315291, IMG submission 203070) | Sediment microbial communities from Yellowstone Lake, YNP, Wyoming, USA - YL17G12_20 | ecosystem: Environmental > Aquatic > Freshwater > Lake > Sediment | place: USA: Wyoming | collected...
AGAAGTGTGAGTGAAACTCCATGTATTGCCGGACGAAATAGGGCGCGATGCCGACCTCCCGGACGATCTCCGATTCCGGCATGCGCCGCAGCTTGAGATCCGAGAGCTTCCAGAGCTGGTTGAAGAAGCGCGTCAACATCACGATGATCATCTGTGGTGATTGACCTGATTCGAGCATCCGCTCGAGGATCTTCATTGCCTCTTTCGTGTCCTTGCGTCCAATAGCGTTCTGGAGCTCGAAGATCGTGTAGCCCTTCGTTGCACCAACCACCGTGGCGACATCGTCCGGCGTAATCTGCTTGCGCTCTCCCACAAAGATAAAGAGCTTGTCGATTTCATTTTGAAGGGATCGGAGAGAAGTGCCGACATACGCGTGGATCAACCGGCATGCCTCTGCGTTTGCTTCTTTGCCTTGACGCCGAACCCGCTCGGAGATCCATGCTGGAATCTGGTTGTCGTACACGGTTTTGCATTCAACGAGCGCCGCGCGCTTCTTGAGATCGGTGAAAGGCCTGCGGCGAAAGTCGGGCTCAAGAGAGACAAGGACAAGACATGTCGAATCAAGGGGCCGTTCGACGTATGCTCCAAGGATCTCCTTCGCTGCATCCGTGCCAACAAGTTTTTCGAATTCTTTCACTACCACCACTCTGCGCTTGCCAACCATCGGAAAAGAGGAAGCGTGCGAAACGACATCCTTCACGTCCACCCAGCTCCCGTCCATGACGTCGAGGTTGAATTCCCGCTCACTTGGATCGAGCACACTCTCGATGATTGCCTTCACACATTCATCGATGAGAAAGTCTTCATCCCCGTAAAAGAGATAGATCGGACCGAATTGCTTGGAGCGAAGAACCGTCTGGAAATCAGCGTAAGTCATTAGAGATTTAATCATCGAACCATTGAGTCATCGGTTGATTGAACCATTGAGTCATCGGTTCATTGAGCCATTTTTCTCGCTTGACGAGGCTCCGGAAAGAAGTGGGGATTCGACATTCAATCGTTGATGATCAAGCGAGTCCATGACGCGATCATTTCAAGACCCTCACTTGCTTCAACATCACATCGACCTTCGGCTTTCCGTCGCCCGGACCCATCTGCGGCGTAATTTCAACGGCTGCAATGGAGTCGGCCGCCTCCATCCCCTGAACGACCTTCCCGAAAATCGTATAGTTCTTCTGCAGCCACGGCGCGTCCTGGAGAACAATGAAGAATTGGCTGAGGTTGGTGTTCGGTCCGCGATTGGCCATGGCCATCACGCCGCGCTGGTAACCGGCCTGATACGACGTGGTGTTGGGATCGAGCTCATCAGCAAATTCTCTGCCGTAGATGCTTCTCCCACCCGCTCCCGTCCCAGTTGAATCACCGGTTTGAATGACGAATCCCTTCGAGATGCGATGGAAGTTAAGGCCATTGTAGTACCCCTGCTCGGCGAGTCCGACGAAATTCTCGACAGTCTTGGGAGCGTCAGCGTGATACAGCTCGACCTCCATCATCCCTTTGCTCGTTTCGATTTCTGCGATCATAGTCTTCCTTTGACAGCCAGTGAGCATCAAAATGAGCAACGCGGCAGAAACGGAACTGATCATTCGGGTCATAGCCTTGCCAATCAAATGAACAGAATTCCGGCGATTCCAACTGCGAGACAGTAGAAGGCAAACCAACTGAACTTCCCCTGTTCCATGATCCTCAACAGTATCTTGATGGCGATGTATCCACTGATGGCTGCAGAAATGGTCCCCAGAGCGAGAGGTGCAAAACCGACTTCCATACCGTGCTGAATGACGTTCTTTGCCTCGAGAAGAGCAGCGCCGGCGATGACGGGAATGGAGAGCAGGAACGAGAACCGCGCCGCAAGGACAGGCGAGAATTTCAGATACAGTGCTGTGCTCATGGTTGAGCCGGACCGTGAGATCCCGGGCAGGATGGCGACAGCTTGTGCTATCCCGATGATGAATCCCGACACGATCCCCATTTTTTTCCCCTCAGAAGGCCGGGACAACCGAGTGAGGAACAAGATCAATCCCGTGATGACAAGATTGACCGCAACGAGTTTCGGATCCGTGAAGGCAGCTTCGATCTGATCCCGATACTGGAGACCGATGAAAGCAGCCGGAATTGAACCGACAACAATCGCCACGCCGAGGCGAAAGTGCTCCACTGTGTTGTACGATTCCCTCAACTTCATCGAGATCAAAGCTTTCCATGTTGAGCTAGCAATTTCCAGGACGTCCCTCCAGAAAATCACGCACACGGAGACCAACGTTCCGAGATGCACGTAGATATCGAACGAGAGAACCTCCGGGTCTTGTACCCCGAGGAGGTGCTGGCCCAGCACGAGATGCCCAGAGCTACTCACGGGGAGGAATTCCGTAAGACCTTGAATGAGACCGAGGATGATCGCCTGGACCGTGGACATGCAGAGTGGCTTCCGCTAGAGCTGAAACATGACACCGAATTTTAGCCCGATAGTAAAGAAGTTCATTTTCGGGACTGTGCCTGCGATTCGATCAGTCACCTCGCTTCCATCCCCCCGCTTCAACGAGCCGAGAAAATCCCATCGCAAGTCTACACCGATACTACCGTAAAATGTCTCGTCGAATTTCGTGTTCCCCACGGCGCTCAGCTTCACGCCCAGCCCTTCAGCACGAAATGTCTCTTCACTTCCGTACGCAGGGAAGCTCTGGTTGAATCTCGCAAGGTGGTAGCCCACTCCCCCTCCAACCTTCAATCTGTATCCCTCGCCGAAGATGAGGTACTGAACCAGCACCGTTGGCATGTGTACTTGATAGGAAATGTCAGATCGGAGGTACCCAGAACGGTCGTCGACTGAGTACGATTTCAGAAGAAGGCTGTACTCGATTCCTCCACTCCACTCCTCGGCCATCTGCAGCTCGGGCACGAGGAAGAACTCCACGACAGAGGTGAATTCATCGAGCCTCTGCTCCACACGCGGCTGCACAAGGGCGTTGATGTAGTCGACGATCGATGGAGCTGAATGAGCACCGACACCCATGCCGATGGTGATGTCGAAGAAGCGCCTTGCATTCTGCGAATCGACGTTTTGTGCTTCAATGCCGGTGATCGGAAACAGCAGAAGCAGACCTGCCAGCAATCGAATCCACGCAGAAGTTTTCACAGACCGACCGGGGCTCCCACTTGAAGTGATTCGACGATTTTGAACGTTGCGAGCGTTGTCGCGACCAAGCTCTCAAAGGAAATGGGTGACGCCGATCCCTGTTGAAGAGCTTGAAGAAACGCCCGGACTTCATCCCGATGACCCTTATCGACGGCGCCGAGCTTGAAGGAGCGTTTTTTGCCTTGCTGATACAAGGTCAGATACTGAAAATTGTCGATGACTGCACTACGCCCTGTGGAGGAGATCTCGACCCGTTCCTTCGGCATCGCGGGATCTCCGTTGGCAAGATACGTGATCGTTCCGACGGAGCCGTCGTGAAACTTGAGCGTGACGGCTACAGAGTCGTCGTCCGGCGAAGCGCTGCCGCCGGCCAGAAGGGCCTCAGCATAGATCTTCGCCGGTGTTGAATCGGTGATGAATTGCATCAAGTCGACGAAATGACAGACCTCACCGAGGATTCTTCCTCCCCCTTCAACCGGATCGCGTGTCCAGTGCGTCTTCGGAACGAATCCGGCATTGACGCGATAGTGGATAACATAAGGGCTGACCGCGTTCTCAAAGAAGCGCTTGACGTGCAGGACATGAGGGGCAAAACGCCTATTGAAGCCAACCATCAAGATTGTCGATTGACGATTGTCGATTGTCGATTTGTATGCCTTTTGGATCCCTTTCAGCTCGTCCATGTTGAGGGCAAGGGGTTTTTCCACAAAGACGTGCTTACCCGCCTTCAAAGCATCCATTGTGTATCGAGCGTGCAGGTTGTGCCGCGAAGCGATGAAGACTGTGCTGATGGAGTCATTTGCCAAAATCTCTTTTGGATCCGTCGTCGCAAACTGGAATCCGAAGTTGCGAGCCGCATTTTTGGCATTCAAACCGTTGCCGGTGCAGACTCCGACAAGCGAGACTCCACTGGCATGTTGAACGGGAGGAAGCAGAAATCCCTGCGCGAAGCTGCCCGCCCCCAGGAAGCCAATTTGCAGAGCAGCAGGACCTTTCATGGCCTCAGGACCGGAGACCTCGGCCGTCCGCTGCAGAGATCCGACGCCTGCCTCTACTTCATCCCCATAATCCAACACAATCCCGACATAGTGTTTCCGTTTTTTCGACTTGCCTCCCGTAATGAGCGCATAGGCCAACGCCGCCTCATCGATGGTGAAGCGATGCGTGGTCAGCTTCTTCACATCGACAGCGTTCGTCGACAACAGGCGCAGGAATTCTTCCAGGTTTCGTTTCTCCGTCCAACGCACAAAACCGAACGGATAATCGTGACCTCGCTCTTCGTACTCGACATCATAGCGACCAGGTCCATACGAACGTGAGAGTCTGAAATCGAGCTCTTTCATGAAGTACGGTGCGCGCGGAAGCCGGATGCCGACATCACCGACAAGGACAATGCGGCCCTTGTCACGGCACAACTCACCGGCAAGCTCGACGGGATCGCTGCTCGGCGTGGCAGCGGTGATGATCACCGCATCGGCACCATTGCCTTTCGTGACTGCGCGGACGACGTTCTTCACATCACTGCTCGTTCTGTGGAGAGCCACATCTGCTCCACATTCTCTCGCCAGCTTCACTGCGGCGGGATCAAGATCAATTCCAACGACCGAACAGCCGTTGGCCTTGAGAAGTTGGACCGTCAATTGCCCAACCAGACCGAGTCCGAGGACAACGATGACTTCCCCGAGAGTCGGTTCGGCTTGCCGGACACCCTGAAGCGCGATTGCACCGAGGGTCGTGTACGCCGCCTGGTCCAGATCAACGCCTTTCGGAACCTTCGCGCACAGATTCTTTGGGATGAGCACAAATTCAGCGTGACTCGCATACCCACCACCTGCACACGCAACACGATCACCGGGCTTGAACCCGGCTATCCCGTCCCCCACAGCAACAACTACGCCTGACGTGCTATAACCGATCGGCGCGCTCGTTTCGAGCCTGGCGTTCACCCTGCGATAGGTCGCGAGGAGCCCGTACTGTTTCACCTGCTCGAGGACCCTCAGCACCAATTCAGGATGCGCTCTCGCCTTTTGGAGGAGCGACGATTTGCGTTGAGTGATGGAGGCCTTTTCCGTACCCGCACTGATGACGGAATAGCGGGTCTTCACCAGAAGATGTCCCGCTTTCAGCGCAGGGAGGGGCACCTGCTCGACGCGAACCTCACCCGTTTTGTTATGTTGAGTAACCTGTTTCATGCGTCACACCATGTGTTCGTCAGTAGCATCAAGAGCTACCTCGGAAACCTTAAGATGATCTTTGAAGAAATAGAATAAGCCGACGACTGTGGTAAGAATGTATCCGGCCTCGTGTGTAATTATGGAGAAGCTCAGAGCGGTGATTTCATCCACCCCGTACAACCTCACGAGTCCGACAGTGAGGAAGGAATGATACGTCCCGAGAGCGCCCGGAGCGGGGAGCGCAAAGGCGATGGTGGAGATCGTTAAAAGAATGACGGAGGCACCAAAATCGAGATTATGCCCGGCGAGAGCGTCGAACGCAGAAAACGGGATGTAGAGTCCGAGCGCATAGAAGAAATACATCAGGAAGCTCAAGAGAAGGATCATCGCGAACTTGTCGTGCCTCCGAGTGACGCTGAAACCCGACAGGAATGATTCGACCAGTCGCTGGTATCGTTCTTCATACCGCTTGGGAACAAGGGTTCGCAACACATTGAGCAGTCTGAAGAGCGACTCCCCTTTGAAGAAGAGAACGACAAAGATCGCCAGAAACGCGAGCGAGCCGACGAGGAAGAACGGTCGCACAGCGTCGACATCGTCCACAAAGGGATCAAGAGAGTGAGGAGACAGAAACAAGACAGCGCTGAGAATGAAGAGGAACGTCAGCATGTCAATGATGCGCTCGACCACGACGGTGCCAAAGGCCGAGCTCTTCGAAATACCTTCGGAACGCCCGATCGCAAACGCTCGCACGACTTCGCCAACCCGCGGCAGGACGTTGTTGACCATAAAGCCGATCATGACCGCTGAAAAGAGCTTTCGATGAGAGAGTGTGTCCTTTACGGGGGAAAGTAAATAGGCCCACCGAACCGCACGCAACCAATGACTGATGATGATGATGGGGATGAGGAGCGCAACCCAAAGGTAGTTGACACGCTGGAGCGAATCCCAAAGATCACCGAAGTTCACGCCGCGAAACGCCAGGTAGAGAAAAACGGCGGCGAGAAGAAAACCCAGAAGGATTTGCAGAGACTTCTTAAGTTTCGACGGCATCAGGAGGCGTTCGATGGTTAGCGGAGATCCACCACCTCTGTCCCGGGAGGCGGCGTGAATGCAAAAGCGCTGTCTTTGACGTTTGAGTTCATCCTAACGTCATGCACCGTGTAAGTTTTCTCGGTGTCGTTGACATCAACGATCTCCACCTTGCGAACGATCCAGCTTTCCACTTCAATCCAGACCTTCATGGATTTCACAAATGACTGATCATCCTTGGGAACAAGCTTGAGCGTGATAAGATGCGTCTGGCCCGATCGTTCGTCGCCGAGCAGCGTTGCATAGTAATTCGCAGGAAGGTTGAGGAGGAACAGCTCAGGCGAAAGCGTATTCTCATTCTCTTTGTACCGATCGATCAGAACCTGCTTGTTGACAGGCGAGTACGCCCACACGGTGGAGCCGTCCGTCACGAAAATCTGGTGTTCCGATTCGACCCGATACTTGTTCGGCTTCTTCATCGTGAGCGTTCCGACGAAGTCTTGTTCGATTTGTGAAAAGCCGAACTTCACGTGCTGAGTGAACTGAGCCGTGGCATCATGAATGGACTCGTACCGGCCCTGCACATTCTCGGTGACTTCTTTCACGCTCCACTCTTTCTGCTGACGAAAGGGGAGAGCGGCCAAGCACATCACCAAAATCGCCGAGCGTTGCCTCATTCCATGTTCCTCAAGATAGCCTCGAGTTCCGCGTCTGTTTCCACGAGAACTTCCCGCGCTTTGCTCCCATCGAACGGACCGACGATGCCTACCGCTTCCAGCTCATCGATCAAGCGAGCTGCCCGCGAATAGCCGACTTTGAGACGTCGTTGGAGCAAGGACACGGAGCCCTGCTGATGACGGACGACGATCTTCGCAGCTTCTTCAAACAATTCATCACGGGAGCCCTCACCGGAAACGCCCACCGATTTCTTCTTCTCGAACACCGAGGGGAGCGTGGCAGGATGGCTGTAACCTTGCTGCTTGGCAACATGATTCACAATGCGCTCCACTTCGTCCGAAGAAATGAAAGCATTCTGCATACGGATAGGCTTTGGACTCCCCGCGGGCAAATAGAGCATGTCGCCATTCCCCAGCAACTGATCCGCACCATTCATATCAAGGATGGTGCGCGAATCGATTTTTGACGCCACTTGATAGGCAATGCGGGCGGAGAAATTCGCTTTAATCACGCCTGTAATAACATCTACCGAGGGCCGTTGAGTCGCCAGCACGAGGTGGATTCCGACAGCCCGTGCCAGTTGCGCGAGCCGGGCGATCGGCTCCTCAACCTCACGCGCCGCTGTCATCATCAAGTCGGCAAGCTCGTCGATGACAATGATGAGATAGGGGAGCTTTCGATGTTTGACGGTCTTGGTGTCGTGCAACCGACCGCTCTTCAGACGTTCGTTGTAGTCCGAAATGTTCCGGACCCCCGCGGCAGCCAAGCAATCATATCGTTTCTCCATCTCAATCTCGACGCTCTTCAACGCCAACACGGCATTGTTGGGCGTCGTGATGATCTCCTCCTCAATGTCGGGCGAAACCGCCAGATAATGCTGCCGCAGCTTCGCGTACTGCGACAGCTCGATTTTCTTTGGGTCGATGATGATGAATTTGACATCACTCGGATGGAGTCGATAGATCAGGCTTGTCAGGATCGTATTGATGCCAACGCTTTTTCCCGAGCCTGTCGCACCGGCAATGAGCAAATGCGGCATCTTGGCGAGATCGTCCACATACACTTCGCCGGTGATCGTTTTCCCCATAGCCAGCGGGAGAACCCCTTTGTAGTCGCGAAAGCGTGTCGAGTTGATAATCGAACGAAGCGTCACGAGCGCCGGGTTGTGGTTGGGTATCTCGACCCCGACGGTCCCTTTGCCGGGAATGGGGGCGATAATCCGAATCCCCTTGGCTTTCAGTGCAAGGGCAATGTCATCCTGCAGACTCTCAATGCGGCTGATCTTCACACCTGTCGCTGGAACGATCTCGTACAGCGTCACCACAGGACCCGGCGTCACCGAAACACTCTCGATCTCAACACCGAAGTCGGCGAGCTTGGATCGCAAGAGCTCGGCATTGGCTTTCAACTCTTCTTCATCCACTTCCTCGCTCGCTCGCGCAGCATCCAGAAGCTCAACCGAGGGGAACACATAATCGATTTCCTCCTCCTCTGCCACTGGCCCCCGCTGGTCGAAGTCGACTTCTTCTTCCTGGATTGGCTCATTGATGTCGAGTGCGATTTCCCGGGGCGCAGCGGCTTCCGTTCCTTCTTCTTCGTCGGGGGGAGGAGGTTCGACGTCGGCCTGTTCTTCGCGCTGCACAGGCTTTCTCATCGTTACGGGCGGAGGCAGCGGCTCTTCAGTCTCTCGTTTGATTCTGACGGCAGGAGCATCCGATGGCGCTTGCTCTTTCTTCTGCTTGGCTTTGTCCCGCGCGGCGGAGCGTTTTTGCTCCACCCACGCTCGAAGACGCGAGAGCCAGTCCACCAAGCGCTCGTACGTTTGCTGAATATCAAGATCGACAAGAAGCGTGAGCACGATGGCGAGAAGTCCGAGCAACAGGAGAAAGCTACCGGTAAGGCCGATGAGCTTGTAGAGCGCATTGGCTGCAAAATCACCAACCACGCCGCTCCATTCGGTCGAGAGGACAGGGAGATCCCCGATCAACCGGACCAAGCCCATCAACGCGGAGAACAGCAGCGCGACTGCAAGAACGTAGTTCGTTGCCAGAATGAGTTTATGGAGCTGCTTCCGTCGCAGGATGGACCACGACCAGGCAATCCCGAGGAACGGCAACACCAAGACGGCGTACCCGATCGTCGAGTTGATGAACCAGTTCGAGAGAACTGCACCGAGGAGCCCGAGGAGGTTGTGTGTTCGGTCAGCTTTGGCTTGCAGGCCCTCATCAGACGTGAAGACCTTCCAGAGATCCAGAATCTTGACCTCTCCATTCGCCTGATCGGCCGGCGTGTAGGAGACAAGGCTGAGCAAGAGCATGAAGGAGAAGAGGATGCCCAGGAATGACCAAATCTGACGCCGTCGGTGAGGATTCTTTTTCGGGCTTTCTCTGGATGCTGATTCAGGCATAGGGATGATACGAGTGATAAACGAGCCCACGAGCGGGATCGAGTACGGTTGAGCCTCCGCTGCTCACTCCTCGTCCTTCAGGAGTTTGATGACATTGCCATTCAAAACCGGGAGAACGGGATACGAATCGACCTGAGCCGAGAGTTTGATGTCCTCCAGGAAGCCAATTTCGATCAAGTACCGGCCATGCTCGGTCTCCTTCAACATTTTCAGAATCGATCGGCCGTACGTCTTGTAAAGTGCCAGAGCAGCGCGTGACGAATCTGTGAGCTCGAGATCCGCCGACTCCTCCCGCATGAGCTCATAAACAATCATTCCTGCGCACACTGCGTCTTCCAGGCTGAAGTTTCCGAACGCATTTGCCCGTCCCGCACAGACCAACAGGAAATCGGCGCCGACATCCTTGATGAAATCAATCACCTTTGTGGCGTTGATGAACGATCCGATGGCCAGCTTCCGGGCGAAGCGACTTCGATGCATCGCCACGGATCCGTTCGTCGTGCAGAAGATAATCGACTTCCCTTTCACCGTCGTTTCGGTGTACTCCAAGGGTGAATTCCCGAGGTTGAAACCGTGAATGGTCTTTCCGTTCCTCTCGCCTCCACGGAGCGTGACGTCTCCGAACAGGCTTCCGGAGATCTTGACCGCATTTTCAATGCTCTCTACCGGTATGATTTCCCGAGCACCGTTACTCAACGCGACAGCAATCGTCGTGCTCGATCGCAGCACGTCAATCACCACGACGTTTTTGTCACGAATCTGCAGCTCGTCAAGTTCGGCCGGATTGAAGCTCAAGTCAATTTTCATAGAACACCCATCTCGTGATTCAGGATTTGTGCACGAACGGGATTTCCACGATGGAGGCGGGGACTTCTTTTCCCCTGATAACGACGTTGACCGTGCCCCCAATCTGTGCATAACCTGTTGCGACATACCCCATGCCGATCGCGCGCTCAAGCGAGGGGGAAAACGTTCCGCTCGTTACCTGCCCCACGGTCGAGCCTTTGACCGAGAGCGGATAACCGTGTCGCGCGACCGCTCTCTCAGCCAGCGTGAATCCGCTGAGGCTCCTCGCGATGCCTTGCTCCTTCGCCTTCAGTATGGCGGCTCTGCCGACGAAATCACCTTTGTTCAGCTTCGTGATCCACCCGAGTCCTGCTTCAAGTGGATGCGTTGTCTGATCAATATCGTTTCCATACAGACAGTATCCCATCTCGAGTCTCAGCGTGTCACGAGCGCCCAGTCCAATGGGAGCCACGCCGAATTCCTCTCCTGCATTGAATACGGCGTGCCAGACTTTCCGAGCGAGGCTGGCGTCGGCATCAAAGTACAGCTCAAACCCGAGTTCACCGGTATATCCGGTGCGGGAGATCTTCATTTCCACGCCCGCCACCTTTCCGCGCGTGAAATGGTAGTACTCGAGAGACTTCAGGTCGACACTCGTCAGCTTCTGCAGTGTTGCGAGCGACTGAGGACCCTGAACGGCGAGCAGAGAGACAGAGTCGCTGATGTCCTTCAGCTCCACATCTCCCTTCAGGTGACGTTGCAGCCACTCGAAGTCCTTCCGGGTGTTCGATGCGTTCACCACGAGCATGAACCGATCGCCGCAGTGATAGACGAGCAGATCATCGACGACGCCCCCGTCGTCGTAACACATCGCTGAATATTGAACCCTCCCCTCGGTGAGTCGCGAGACGTCGTTCACGGTCATCATCTGCAAGAACGCGAGCGCGTCCTTCCCACTTACTTCGAACTCACCCATATGCGAAACATCGAACACACCGACACGTTTGCGAACGGCAAGATGTTCATCAATGATACCGCTGTATTGAACCGGCATCTCGAAGCCGGCAAATTCAACAAGCTTCGCGCCGAGCGAAGCGTGAATGTCACGAAACGCTGTCTTTTTCATTGTTACTTCTGCTGGCCTTTCTTCCAGTCCGCCAGGAATCGTTCCAGGCCGATGTCTGTAAGCGGATGTCTGATCAATGATTCAATGACTTTGAACGGCATCGTGCAAATGTCCGCACCGATCAAAGCGGCTTCGACCACGTGGAGCGGGTGCCGAACGCTCGCGACGAGCACCTGTGTATCGTACTTGTAGTTGCGGTAGATCGTGACGACCTGTCGGATGAGGTCCATCCCCGTCTGGCTTACGTCGTCCAACCGACCGATGAATGGGCTGATGAAATAGGCCCCGGCTTTCGCGGCGAGCAATGCCTGGTTCGGCGAGAAACAGAGGGTTACGTTCGTCCGAATCCCTTCCGCCTTCAGGGATTTGACGGCCTTCAACCCTTCTTTAATGAGGGGAACCTTAACGACGATATTTCGATGAATCTTCGAGAGCTCTCGAGCCTCCTTCATGATCCCTTCGTATTCGGTCGCAAGCACTTCTGCGCTGATGGGTCCGTCGACGATGGCGCAGATCTCTTCGAGAAGCTTCCGGAACTCCTTACCCTCTTTGGCCACGAGGCTTGGATTCGTCGTTACTCCGTCCAGCACTCCCATGCTTGCTGCTTCTTTGATCTCTGCGATGTTGGCAGTATCGATGAAGAATTTCATAGTCAGTATTCCTCACTGCGTGTTCAGATTAGAGGTTGTATTGGTCGGTGATGTCTTTCTTTTGCCTTGCGGAAATGAAACGGAACTCGTCCATCGGAAGCGCGGGGTCCGGTGTGAGCTTGATTCTCACGAAGAACTTGAACATGATCTTCGTCAGCCGGCTGATGGTCCCGTGCGTAAGAAAGCCGGCAACGTTTGGGTTCACGCGCAGCTCCAACCGAAATTCGTGTGACTCAGACTTGAACCGCCGGATCCAGCGCTCAATCTGGTTAATCGTCGTCGTCTTGGATTGCACGAGGCCAGTACCGCCGCACGCAGGACAGGCGTCGCTTAAGCTCAGCTGCACAGTCTGACGGATGCGCTGCCGGGTTATCTGCATCAACCCGAACTCGGTGAGCGGCAGGACCGTCGCCTTCGCGCGATCCTTCTTCAACTCTTTCTTCATCTCATCGTGAACCTTCTTCTTGTTTTTCTCATCTTCCAGGTCGATGAAATCGATCACGATGATGCCGCCGATATCCCTGAGCCGCAGTTGGCGGCAGATCTCGCGCGCGGCCTCCAGGTCCGTGCGCAGCGAGTTCAGCTCCTGTTCCCTTTTTGCCGCGTAGCGTCCACTATTCACATCGATCACTGTCATCGCTTCCGTGCGCTCGAGGAAGATATATCCGCCGCTCTTCAACCAGACCTTCTTGCTCATCAACGTCTGGATGTCTTTCTCCACTCCGTACTTGTCAAAGATCGGCTCCTTGCCCTTGTAGTACTCGAGCCGATCGAGCATGTCGGGAGACATCCACTGCACATATGCCTTGACTTCCTTGAAAAGCTTTTTCTCGTCCACTGCAACGCGTTCGACCTTGTCGCCGAAGAGATCGCGAATGACGCTGGACGTGGTGGCCATGTCTTTGTAGACGAGCGCCGGTGGATTCTCCGTCTTCACCGCCTTTTCGATGTTCCGCCAGACCCGGATGAGTTCTTCGAGGTCCTGGCGGATGAGCGCGTCTTCCTTCCCTTCTGCCACCGTGCGGATGATTGCACCGAAGTCTGACGGGAGCATGGAGCGCACAACCCGCCGAAGCCGACGTTTCTCCTTGAAGTCCGTGAGCTTCTTCGAAACGCCGATTTTTCCATCGAAGGGAAGTAAGACAAGGAACCGTCCGGGGAGTGAAATCTCAGACGTTACCCGAACGCCTTTCTTCCCGACGGGTTCCTTGGTGATCTGCACAAGGATGTCCTGCCCCTTCTGAAGACTGATCTCCCGATCGCGTTTCTCCTGCGTTTGACCGCCAACGCTTGAACGCCCGGTGGTCTTCACCTCGACGGCAGGCAACGTGGCAGTGTGTTCGCCTCCTCCTCTTTGGAATCCGGCAGAATCCAATTGTGCCGATGGAGAACCGGATCCATTCTCCTCGTCTTCGTCTTCGAACAACGCATTGTACTCAGACAGCGAGGAACCAATATCGGAGAAGTGGAGAAAGGCGTCTTGCTGAAGTCCAACATCGATGAACGCCGCACGGATGCCGGGCATTACCTTGGCAACTCTGCCCAGGTAGATGTCCCCGACCATGCGTTCCTTGCCGGGGGTTTCAACGAAGAGTTCGGCGAGTCTGCCGTCCTCAAGAATGGCGATACGGTGCTCGTTCGCCGTGGAATTGATAATGATTTCTTTTTTCATACGGGCATTCAGTCCACCTCAGACTCCACGCAATGGAATCACAACACATCGCATCGGACAAAGATGGACGCAGCCCAGAACACCGCGGTTGAGCACCGCAGGGAGACAATCGTGTGTGCATGCGTCCATGTTGACCAACGCGCTGCGCTTGCCTGCTTCGTCTGTCGCAGGAACCTCCCGGCGACCTCAAAGAGGCATCTCTTGCCCCGCTGATTGCAGGGGGAGGGACGTACCATTCGAGCGCAAGACTGATGGCGAGAAATAATGTGATGATAAGAATGGTGGATACCATGATTTAGTGTGCGTCGTTTTTCTTCATCCCGTTGGGGTGGGATGAAAAGCCAACGAGCGGGCTTTACGTTCCGAACCAATTATCTCCCCTGACTGCAACAAATAAAATGAGGTCAAGCGACCCTGCGTCACACAAAACTCTTTGCCGACCGTTGCTTCCTTCCGGACCTGGCGGGGTTAAGCAACGTCTTGTTGCGCAGGACTTGACCTCAGAACATGTGAACAAAAACAACGAAACTCTCCGAAGATTCTCCAGAAACTCGTTATTTAGTGACTGGTTAATTGGTGATCAGCCATCTCCCCGAACAATCCAGCCATCCTCCAAATCAACTAATCACCACTTAACCAATAACCACCTTGTGGAGCTGATCGGGATCTCCGCTGAAGGCGGATAAGCCTCCGGCGCAGAACCGTTCAGCGATCGTGGAGCTGAGGAGGTTCTCCGCCATAGGCGGATGAGCCTCCGGCTCAGAACTCCTACCTTCGTGGAGCTGATCGGGATCGAACCGACGACCTCTTCGTTGCGAACGAAGCGCTCTCCCAACTGAGCTACAGCCCCTCGCTGGGATAGCAAAGTAAGCATAAACTGACAAAAAAACAACGGCAACTTTCGTGTGACTCAATGTCAAACGCTGCACCATCGCTGGTGTCCCTGTTGTGCTGAATGCCATCATCGTATCAGGGATCGTTGATTCTCCACCCTCTTTTTGTTAAGATGCCTATCAAATGAGGAGATCAGCGTGAAAAAGCATGAGAGCGACACGAAATTCTCCGAGTTACTCGCCGTCGTCCGGCGGCTCAGAAAAGAATGTCCCTGGGATCGTGAACAAACGCACCAGTCCATTCGCCACAGCCTGATCGAAGAAGCCTATGAGGTTGTGGAGGCTATCGACCACAACGACATGGAGGAGCTCAAAAAAGAGCTTGGCGATCTCCTGCTCCACGTGACACTCCATTCCGTCATGGCAGAAGAAAGATCTGCCTTCACGATCGACGACGTCATCTCTGATCACATCAAGAAGCTCATCCGTCGGCACCCGCATGTCTTCGGCGATGCCAAAGTCGAAAGCTCGAGAGACGTGAAATTGAATTGGGAAAAGATCAAGATGAGCGAAGGGCGGAAATCGCTGATGGAGGGCGTGCCAAACGACATGCCTGCACTTCTCAAGGCGCATCGACTTCAGGAGAAGGCGTCAAAGGTCGGATTCGACTGGAAACGGAAAGAGGATGTGTGGGACAAGGTAAAGGAAGAAATCAACGAGCTCCACGCGGCGGAGGCATCATCCACGCACGAACACCTGGAAGAGGAGTATGGCGACCTTCTTTTCGCACTCGTAAACTACGCCCGATTCTTGCACGTTAACCCGGAGAGCGCGCTCAGCAAGTCCACCAAGAAATTTGCCAAGCGATTTCAGCGCATCGAGGAAGAGCTCCACAAGCAAGGGAAGAAACTCGAACACTCAAGTCTGGAGGAAATGGATGCGCTGTGGAATGAGGGAAAGCGTGCGGAGAAAAAACGATAGGTCCGGATCGCTCAGCTTCACTGTTGTCTTCATCCAGCCAGTTTAGCCCTGCCCCCCGTTTTTCTTCGACCCGTTGGCGTTTGTGTGGAAGCGTCCGTAGGCGTCGATGATATCTTTGACCAGCCGATGCCGGACGACGTCGTTCCGATCCAGGTAGGCAAATGCCACGCCGGGGATAGACCGGAGTACTTCTTGAATCTGTACCAGCCCTGAGACGGTAGATTGAGGAAGGTCGATCTGCGTGATGTCGCCCGTAATCACGGCCCTCGCGTGCTCACCCAACCGCGTCAGAAACATCTTCATCTGGAGAGCCGTCGCGTTCTGAGCTTCATCGAGAATGACAAACGCGTTGTGCAGCGTTCGGCCGCGCATATACGCAAGCGGGACAATCTCAATGATGCGCTTTTCCGTGTAGCTCCTGAGTCTCTCGACAGTCAGCATGTCGTCGAGCGCATCATAGAGCGGCCGCAAGTAGGGATCCACCTTTTCCCTCAAATCACCCGGGAGAAATCCCAGGTTCTCGCCGGCCTCGACGGCAGGCCGCGCCAAGACCACCTTGGTAACATCTCGGTTTTTCAAAGCCGCAACTGCCATCGCAACAGCCAGATACGTCTTGCCGGTGCCAGCGGGTCCAATGGCAAACACGATGTCATTTTTTCGAATCTGCTGCACATAGGCTTTTTGCCCCTGCGTGCGAGGCTTGATGATGCCGACCTTGGTGTAGAGAATCGCTGAGTCAGTGTCTTCCGCCGCGACCTCGCGAGGAATTTCGGGGGAGGATCCGTTGACGGTTACGAGGTCGATCACCGTGTCAACGTCATTCGGCGTCAGATTGCCGTTCTTGTTCAGGATGTAGATAAGCTCCTTGAAGATTTTCTCAATCTTGACCGCGTCTGGTTCCGGTCCACGGACCGTGATCTGATCACCCCGAACAGTGATCGTTGCATCAAACCGGTCTTCGATGATTTGAAGATTTGCGTCGTTGAACCCCAACAACTGAACAGTGTCAATACCTGCCAGCTGAACCCTTCGCTCTACCAAGTCGTTCATCCTCCTCAAAGATATGGTCGACAAAAAGCGAAACGCCCTCGCAACCGCACAATGATGCGGCGAGGGCGTTCCAGAATGCAGAACAGGTGAGGAATCAACACAGCCGTGGGAAGCGTTCCTCCATTATTTCTTCGCCGGCGCAGCGGGCTTTGGTTGCTCCGCAGCTGCCTGCTTCTTCTTCCAGTAAGAACGCACCGCGGCTTTCTCTTCCCCGGTAAGATCTGCCTTGGGCGGAATCGTCAGTTTCTGTCCGCGCTTGATGATATCCGGATTCTTGATCTGATCGCGGTTGCCCTGCCAGATCTTCGGCCAGAGGAATGCATTGTCATAGATCTTCGGCTTCTTGGCAATGTTCCAGAGGCAATCCCGGTCCTTGGCCCAAGTGCCGACGGTGTAGGTCATCGCTATCTGAGCCGACTCGACAGACTTCCTGAGAGCATCGAGCCGATTCTGCTGCTCTTTGACCCTGTCATAGTACTTTGGCAACGCGCTCATCTTGCTCTTCTTCACTTCATCGAGCATCTTCTGGACATCGTCCACCTCGCCCTTCCGTGCCCAGAGATCCTGGTTCGAGAGGCGGGAGAGCTCGTTGATCTTTGCATCGATCTCATCCAGCTTTGCTGCGAACGCACGCTCTGCCTCGGGCGTGGCACCAACAAGCGCCATGATGTCGTCGTTGCACTTCTTGAGAGCGGCTGCCTTCTCGGCGTCATCTTTCTTCAGCTTGTCGACCTCAGCCTGCAACGCGGTAAGGTTGTTCCTGAGGTCATTTCGTTTCGCGGTGAGCTCGGTCATCTGTTTCTGCCACTCTTCCTTTGTCATCTCCTGGGCAGCAGCGCTGGCACAGATGAAGAGAACCAAGGCCGCAACGAGAGTTAGTCGATTTAGAACTTTCATTGTCATATCTCCTTGCTAATAGACCTCAGGTTTACATTCCTCTTAGACGCTCTTGAACAAGCGCCTTGTCTTTTAAGCACTGGCTCAACTGAGCATCTTTATCCGCGATCGCCTTCAACAAGGCAGCCTTCTCCGACTCTCTCGCAGATATCCCCCGCTCCAAGGACGAAACCTCGGCCTTGAGGTCCTCTAACTGCTTGAGCTCTTCTGCACTGGGTCTACTGCTGCAGCCCGCGGCCAATGTTGCGACCATCGCGCCTGCAACAACAAGACCAGCAATTGATTTCTTCATGAGATCTTCTCCTTGTGTAGTCTGTTGCAGCATCGAACGATACCGACTTCAGTTCTGGACAATGATACAGATTTGAGCCAAGAAAGTCAAGAAAAACCGGCATCTCGCCGGAGAATTCTCCCGGGCCAAGACAAGGGGAGTTTTTTTCAAATCAACCCACGCTGTGCCAGACTTGTGAACGAAGAACCGGCTACGATAATGTGGTCATAAACAGGAATGCCGAGGATTTTCCCCGCCTCAACAAGCTGCTTGGTTATGGCGATGTCTTCCTGGCTCGGCTCAGAATTTCCACTCGGATGATTATGGACAAAGATCACGCTCGCCGCCTTTTCCTTGACTGCGTCGGAGAAGCATTCTCGTGGATGCACAAGAGAGGAATTCAACGTGCCGCTTGTGATTCTGGTTTCCCGCAGAAGCTGGTTGGAGGTGCTCAAGAGAAGGGTCCAGAACTCTTCATGCTTGAGGTCGCGCAGCTTGGGGAGGTATCGCTGAGACACCTCTTCCGGTGTTCGGAAAACGGGTTTACTCTCCCCATCACTCCCGGGCAGGCGCCGAAACAACTCAAATGCAGCCACGATGGCCGTCGCTCGCGCGCGGCCTATCCCGAGGCGCTCAAGGTCAATGACGGACATGCGTGCGACATCTCTCAGCGTTCGCCGTTCCGCGAGCACCTTCTTGGCCAGGTCCACTGCCGTCACACCCTTCGATCCCGTTCGGATGAGGATCGCCAGCAGCTCCGCCTCGCTGAGCGAAGCAGGACCGTGCGTCATCAGCTTTTCGCGCGGCCGTTCCCCTTCCGGCCACTGCTTGATGGTGGTGTGATAGTACGAAGGCTCGAAGACTTTTCGGTTGCGATTCTTTTTCGCTGCCACGATGCCTACTCCACTGGTATTACCTCTTGTTTATTGACGTCAATCTCCCCGACTTTCTTGAGCGAGCGGTTCTTGAACTGCAGCAGTGTCAGACACGAATTGACGCGGGATTCCGAAAAGCAGATCTTCGAGTGCACGCCCTGGAAGCTCCGGACCGTTCCGAGCGCCGAAATGATGTCCTCCCGCCGAGTCGCGCCGTTGCGGATGAGTCTCAAGACAAGCTTCATCGCATCGTACCCGAACATTGCGTTGGTGGTCGGACTCTTGGAGAAGGAGGCCCGGTAGCTTCTGACAAAGTTACGGTATTGCTGATCAATCTCCTCCCAATAAACGTCTGTAGCGAAGACAACTCCGTTGGCGTACAGGCGATTCTGTTCGAGTTCGTTGATGTCATTCCAATTGCCCGTTCCCAATAGCTGCGTTTGAAAGTTGAAGTACCGTACCTGAGATGTCACGATGGCGATTTCCCCCGCGCTCGCAATGGGCAAGAACAGCGCGTCAATGGTGGTCACGGGGATTCCGAGGCTGTCATATCTGGCTTTGATTCGTTGGGTCGGGATCTTGAGCGAGTCTGCGATCCGCACGCCACTGTCGCCGAACAGAAACTCGACCGGAGTGGCGGAGGTCGTCGCGATCAGGGAATCCAGCACGTGTTGCGGGACTCCCCATTGAACCATTCTTCTGAGGTCGCTGCTCTTCATCTTCGCGGCGAAGTTCACGACCGTGGACTCTGACTTCTCCATCGCTCGCTGACGCATCGTGAAAAGCTGAGTCCGCAAATCAGTCTCGCCGGGATTGTACCACTCAACATCAACGGCCTCGCCGCCGAGCTTCTGCACTTCCCCAAGGAATGCCTCGGTCATTTGCCTGTTTGGAGTGTCGGCTGCTGACAAGACGGCAAATCGACGCGCATTGGCAACACGATATGCGTACTGCGCCATCGCTCGCCCTCGCACGGCGTAATCGGGATTCGCCTGAAAGACATACTCACCTGCTGCGGCGATTCCGTTGAAAGTGGCCGTCGGTGTGATCAGTGGGACACGGCGCGCTTGGGCAAGAGCCGCACATGCAATCGCTTCGGTACTGAACAACGGACCGACGATCGCCAACACCTCGCTGTCCATGCTGAGCTCGGAGACATGTCGCGCGGCAACACCGGCATCGCGTTCAGAATCGCGCACTTCCAAATTCACTTTTGGCATCGCCTCGGCATTGTGCTCATCGACGGCGAGTCGAATGCCGCTGAGGAGCTCCTCCCCCACACCGCCAGCCGAGAGCGGATCGGATTTGAACTTGAGCGGGAGAACGACACCAATCTTCACAACTCCACTCCGCTCGATTCTCTCCAGCATCGCAGCCGCCTCGCTGACCCACGCAATCGTCCGTGGCAAGCGAGCGATGGGACGAAGAAGCTCTATTGCTCCATTCACTTCGCCCGTGTTCAGCACCCTCTCAGCCAAGCGAATCGTGAGCAGCGCTCGGATTTCTCCAATGCCCGTCTCTGTGATCATCTGCCGGAGCTCGGGAATCTGCAGGTGCGTCGATGCGACAAGTGAGAGCATTCTCTGAGCGTGATTCTTGACTTTCGCCTCCCGCGTTGTTTGCCACGCAAGGAGGAACGAGCGCGCCGCCCTATCATAACGCTTGAGCTGATAGGAGATCAGCCCAAGTGTGTAGTGTGCATCATCGACGTATCTCGACTTCGGAAATCGAGCAAGAAGTTGCCGCACGAGGTCTTCAGCGGACTGATACTCCCCCAGCTCATATCGCGCTTTCGCGCCCATCACATAGGCGCCGGTGATGCGGTGGCTTTCCGGGAATTGCTCGACGATCCTTGTGAACCGATCTGCCGCCTCTTCATACTTGGCGGCATTGAAGAGGCTCATCGCCTCTTGAAATGTCCGTTCGACCTCGGGGCGAAAGGCAACGCTATCTTCCTGTGCAGTCTGGGCACAAAGGGAGAAAGAAGCCAAGAGCAAGAAGTGGAAGGCAACCGCGGATGCAAGGAAACGACTGCGAGGCGGCATTTCGGAATCAAGAATTGAGGTTTTGAGTCAGCTTAAGTTCTCTCGTCCCCCGAAGTGCTTTGGAGTGCCCAGGCTCTAGCTGCAATGCGCGCTCAAAGCACTCGCGAGCGCGCTGAAAGTCACCACGCTGGAGAAACAGGTATCCGAAATCCACCACAGCGTCTGTGAGAAGCGGATTGAGCTCAAGCGCCTTGTGAAGGTAGCGTTCGGCTTCGTCAAGACGCTGAAGAGAGAGAAGGACCTCACCGCACATTTGCCAGGCCCGAGGCTCGTTGGGATCCATCTCAATCGCAGCGACAAACTCGTCATGCGCCGCGCGCCAGTCATAGACTTTCGTGTAGGCCATTCCGAGCAGATAATGGCCGATCCGGCTGTACGCGTCGATCGCGATCGCTTCTTTGAGGCACTGGATGGCTTCGGTGTACGCCGCACGTCTCAGCAGCAATTCCCCCAACGATTCATTGATCTTCGGAAACCGAGGATCGATCTTTCGCGTGGCACGGAAGTGGATTTCCGCCAGTTTTGGATTCCCTCTCGAGTAGTACGCCAGGGCAGTGTTGAAGTTCAGGTGAGCACGTAAATCAACGCTCAGCTCATGCTGATGCCCAAGGAGCTTCTTGTAGTACGAAAGAGCCTTTGTATGGTGTCCAAGCTTAAGGTAGAGGTTGCCGACGAGGAAGAGGATTTCCTGAGGCTCCTCGCTCGTCGCAACGGCCTTCAGCAGGGTTCGTTCAGCCGCAGCATAGTGTTTCAGCTCAAACTGGACGTAGGCGAGTTCAACCCAGGCGGTGTCAAGAGAGGGTGCTGCTGCCACAATCTTGTAGTAGAGCTGCAGCGCGTGCAGGAGTTTTCGATCATCCACACACGCGCGGGCTTGCTCAAGCCACTGCGACAACGTTGGTTCATCGATCATACAGGCAAAAGATAGAGATTGGCGCGCAGAATTGCAATCAGAAATCTCGCGCGAGTGAACGCAGACCCACAGCACTCGCAAACCCGGCGAGCGCTGCTGAGAGGATGCCCACAAGAGTGCCCGGCACGACGATCGTCGTCATGTCAAACGGGAAAAAAAGGAAGAGCGACTGAAAGTACTGCGTGAGAGGAACGATGACAACGGAGACCAGAACAATCAGGTACACGAGCGAAACGAGGAAGGTGAGCGTCGCACCTTGGGACGAGGCAACGCGAATCGGATTCTTTTCCTGATAGTTGGCAAAATATCCGCCCAGCCCGAGGTTGAGCGCAACCATGGTCACGGAAACCCAGAACGCACTGAAGATGCCAAGATACAAGAGCAAGGGCCGGCGCTCCGTGATTCGTAAGAATGGCTCATTGGTGAAGATCGCAACCAGCATGCCGAGAAACAGAACAGTCAAGAATCCAAGGACGAATTTCGCAAAATAGACCTTTCTGATATCCAGGGGAGCACTGAGCTGCGACCAGAACGCTTGGCCTTCAAGGCTAATGGCCGGGAAGACGAAGCGTAAGCACAGCGAACAGGTGAGGAATCCACCGAAGGCATAGAGGATGAGATAGGTGATCGTCTGGACCTCGGTCACGCGCAGCGTGAGATTGAGGTTCCGCACGCTCAGCGCAAACACAGCGACAAGAACGACCATCAATACGAGATGAATCCATTGGCTCGCCTCGCGGAAGAACTGGAAGTACTCTTTTTTCAGGAGCGATTCCATCTGCGGGGAGAGCAGCGACTCCTTGCGGAAATCAAAAAGCTTGATTCGCTTCCCACGCTCAACCGTGTTCGCTCTTGCCTGAAATTCGAAGGTTGCCAGCCAACTCCGATAGTAGAACCGATTGGCGACAAACAGGAGAATCAGGAACACTGCGAGAGTGACCGTTAACAACTGGGCAGCGGCCAGAACAGCCAGATGAACTTCGCCCCGAGCCATAAAGAAGAGGAAGTCCGCCACCCAGTTATTCGGCAAATAGGAAAGCACGCCTGTATCAAGTCCCTTGAGGTACGCGTCGACGTTCGGGAAGTAACGATTGACTTCCTGAACGAGCTTGATGGGATTTGAGAACCTGAAGAAGAGAACAACGATTCCGAGGTACAGGACAGCGAGAGCGGCGACAACCTTTCGAAATCCCCATTGGCTCGCCACCTTCATCAACGACATGAGGATCAAAACCGCAATACAGGCCGAGAGAAACATGAAGGGGACGAGGACAAAGACCATCGCGCCGAGAAACGTATACCACGGATATCCAAAATAGCTGCCGTAGCCAAGCAGCACCATGAATGCCATGAGGAACATCGTTGTCGAGCTATAGAGAAAGTTGTCGAGGAATTTCAGCACAAATATCTGCGTGTAGGGTATGGGTTTGGTGAATAGATACCCCACTTCAGAGGACTTGTACATCGTGGCATAGGAAACGATGATGTTGCCCATATTCACCGCCACGAAGAATACGAACAGCATCATCGAAATGAAGCGATGATAGAGAAATAGACCGATCTTTGCCTGCTCGAGAACGTATTGGGTGATCCCTAAGGAAAAGAGGTAGGCCACGACGGCGAACCCGCCGAAAACCGCCAACGAGCCGAACCCGCGCACAGCCGTTACAAACTCAAGCGCGAACGTGCTCTTGATGAACGCGATGAACTTATACCTGAGGATGTGAAAGAAGGTGCCCATCGGTCGTTGGTTTTGTCAGCAGGTTGCGGCAGAGGGAGTTGAGAGGCCTTATTTTGTAATCTCAAGGAATACGGATTCGAACTTGCCGTCGTACTTTTGTTTGTAGGTTTGGAGCTGTTCCTGAGTGCCCACAAACACAAGCCGACCGTCCTTAATAAAGCCGATCCGATCGCAAAGCTCCTCAGCGGTCGGGAGACTGTGGGTGGACATGAAGATGCTGATCCCCCCACGGACCTTTTGCCTCAAGGTTTCACGAACGATTTTCGAACTCCTCGGATCGAGTCCCACCATCGGCTCGTCAATGATGAGGACCTTGGGCTCGTGCACCAGAGACGCCGCAATCGTCACACGTTGGCGCATTCCCTGAGAGTAATCCTCCGTTCGCTTGTCAATCCAGTCGCCGATCTCGAAGTGTGCGATCAATTCCTCAATCTTCCGGGCGACGGCTTTCTTTTCCATCTTGTACAGCCCGCCGATAAAATAGAGAAACTCCCTTCCTGTGAGCTTGTCGTACAAAAATGGCGTGTCAGGAACGTAGGAGATGGACATCTTTGCCTCGATCGGCTTCTTGACGACGTCGTACCCATTGATGATGATTTGCCCGCTGGTTGGCGCAAACAGCCCGGCCATCATCTTGATGGTGGTGGTTTTTCCTGCACCGTTCGGACCGAGAAAGCCGAAGAGTTCTCCCGGCGGCACACTGAGGGTAACGTCGTCAACGGCGGTGAAGCTGCCAAACTTCTTTGTTATGCTGCGGAACTCAATCAATGGGGTCAAGGCTGGTGGTTTCCAGTTCTGAGTTTCTGGTTCTGAGTTTTGGGTTTGGAGTTCCTGGTTCCGAGTTCAGAGTTTTAAGTTTCAGGTTTTCCGCCATGGGCGGACCCGCCAGACTGCGTAGCGGGCTGGTGCGCCTCTGGCGCACAAGTTTTCCGTCTGCGTTCTGCCGACTGCCTACTCCATACTCCTTACTGTCCACTGTTCACGGTTTACGGCTCACTTTTTACATTTCACTTCTCACTTTTCACTTCTTACTTTTCACCCCGCACCCCACCCTCCATCACTCCCACTCGATCGTCGCAGGAGGCTTCGAGCTGACATCGTAGACGACACGATTGATTCCACGAAGCTCGTTGATGATCCGATTTGAGACCACCGCCAACACATCCGGCGGAATCCGAGCCCAGTCGGCGGTCATGCCATCGACGCTTGTGACAGCACGGAGCGCCACGGTATATTCATACGTTCTTCCATCTCCCATCACACCGACGGACCGGACCGGCAAGAGCACGACAAACGCCTGCCAGATCTCATTGTAAAGCCCGGCCCTTTTGATTTCTTCGATGAAAATTGCATCCGCCTCACGGAGCAAGTCCAGGTGCTCTCTCGTGATGTCGCCCAGGACTCTGACGGCAAGTCCCGGACCGGGGAACGGATGGCGCTCGATGAATGACTCGGGCAGACCAAGCTTCCGTCCCACTTCCCTCACCTCGTCCTTGAACAACTCCCGGAACGGCTCGATGAGCTTGAAGTTCATCTTTTCCGGCAGACCACCAACATTATGATGCGTCTTGATCGTTACCGACGGCCCTTTGAACGACGTTGACTCGATCACGTCGGGATAGAGCGTCCCTTGCGCAAGGAATTCGAATCCGCCGTCGGCTCCTGCGATCTTCCGAGATTCCGTTTCAAAAACTTCGATGAACGTGTTGCCGATGATTCGCCGCTTCTTCTCGGGATCGGTGACACCCTTCAGCTTTGAGAGAAATGTCTCAGTGGCGTCGACGTAGGTGAGGTTGATGTGAAACGTCTTCCGAAACGTCTCGACAACCTGCTCGCTCTCCCCTTTGCGCATCAAACCATTATTGATGTGAATGCAGTGCAGTCGATCACCGATCGCCTCGCGCAGCAACACGGCGGCGACAGAGGAATCCACACCGCCGCTCAGTGCGCAGAGAACGCGGGACGATCCGACTTTTTCCCGAATGTCCTGAACGGTCCGCTGAATGAAATGAGCCGGTGTCCAATCTCCCTTTGCGCCGCAGACCTTGAAGAGGAAATTCGATAGGATCTTCTTCCCGTCCGGTGTGTGCGCGACTTCCGGATGAAACTGAACGCCGAAGATCTTCTTTGCCGGATTTCGGATTGCGCAGATCGGTGCGTTCTCCGTGTGCGCGATCGCTTCGAATCCTGTGGGAATCCTGCTGAGGGCGTCTCCATGACTCATCCAAACAGTTGTCGACCCATTCAAGCCCTGTAGAAGGTCCTCCCCCTTGTCGATCTTCAGAATTGCCTTCCCGAATTCCCGCCGTGCAGATGCATCAACTTTGCCACCGAGCTGATCTGCAATGAGCTGGAGGCCGTAGCAGATGCCCAAGACTGGAACACCAAGCTCAAGCACCCTGGGGGATGGTTTCGGTGCGGCTTCTTCGTACACGCTGGATGGTCCACCGGACAGTATGATCCCGATCGGCTTCAGCTGAAGAATCTTCTCGACGGGAACATTGAACGGATGGATCTCCGAATACACTCCAAGCTCGCGCACACGCCGGGCAATCAGCTGCGTGTATTGCGAGCCAAAATCGAGAACGAGGATGAGCTCGGAATGTTGCATATGCAAATATAGGAAACATCTCGTTCAATCGAAAGGGCTTGTTTGCTGCGACTGCCGGCACTGCATGCTGTGGCGTTCTGGGTTGCGCGAGAAGAAAACCCTTTTGGGGGGGACTTGCTGAACAGCGCGGCTTCACGTTGGCGCATCGGACAATGGCACCTCAGCTTGCGGTCCGACAACTGTGGTCCACTCCCGAACGCGCCAACTCTTAACGAGGCCATTCGTCACATAAGGATCCCCAGCAGCGAATGTTTTCGCTACGGCTGGAGAAGAGCCGCGGAAAAGCAGGACCGCTCCGTCCACGGGATTGGCAAGGGCACCGCCCAGCACGAGCTCCCCGCGCGCAATCGCTTGGTGCGCGTAGGCGACGTGCGCTGCACGGAAGGGGACTCGCCGTTCGGCGTACCCATCGACGACGTCATAGAAAAGTAGATAATGCACGTTTACTCCTTGAGTTGGGGGCTGGCTAAGGATTGGGAGCTAAGCCGCGGAGTACTGCACGTAAATGCAAGCACACACCGCGCCTGCCTGTGAATCATTTATTTTCGTGCGTCGGCATAAGGCTGCAGCCCGTTTATTCCGTCAGGTTGAGCGCCTTGTTAGGCGGCGCCTCTTTCGTCCACGTTTTGGGCCCGGGGTCAATCCTGGCGAGAAATATTCCAACCCTAGATAAAGACCGAGCAACACGGACAGAGGCCAAGAATAGAACGCAATCTGTGAGAGGTCGGGGCGAAAAAAACTTGCCACTTTTCTTAGCCTACTGTGTTGACGCAAACTATCGTACCGGGCTTCCACCTTGCCGTAATCGATGTCGTACCAAGTTGAATCGGACGGCTGAACTCTTGATAACACCAATATTGTGGTGTCGAGCGCCAACTTCCTATCGCTCGCGCGATCCCAAAGATCGACTGTGTGGATATCAAAGAAATAGAAACCGGAGTATAGGGCAAGTGCTGTGAGCACAATGCTTGAACGAATATTAGAGTTGGGCCTGAGCAAGGCAACAAGAAGAAAAGCAAATGCGCCTACAAAAGACAAGCGTGCCTGCATTCTTTCGCTCTCGCGAGCCACAGCGTACTGCGCATACGTAGATTGGTGCTCAAGCACTATATCAGATAAGAATCGTATTCTTACATCTCTTTTGGAGGCGGAGAGAAATAGCGTGTCGTTGGAAACCAACAGCGACTGGGATTTCTGATGTTCGCCTCGCGGACAAAAGATCCCAATGAATATATCAGCGACGGTCAGTAGCAGTATTCCGATCGCGATTGCCTTGATCGTTTTGACAAGTCCGAGATTGTTCATATCCTTCTCAGTGTTGATTGCGCCGCCTAACTACTGATTATACTGCACCAAGCTGTCTTCAATCGCGCCGCGCTGCAGTCAAACACGCCGCAGGCTGCACCTCTGGTGCGTTTCCTGCGATGAGAGTTCACCGCTCTCGAGTCTCAATTTACCTCAAAACCCTGGCTGTCGCAATCGAGCCGTGGGAACGCCTGTCTGCCGATGATTCGAAGTGCAATGAGGCTGTCCAAAAAAAGAGATTGTCATTCTGAGGGAGCGAAGCGACCGAAGAATCTCGCTCTTTCGTCAGATTCTTCGCCCCGCTGAATACCAGCGGGACTCAGAATGACATTTTTCCTTCGTTTTGATCAGCACGATAAAGAGCGACTGTTTAACCGATGACGCGATGGCTCGATCTCCCGATCATCCATTGTCCCGATGACCCGATGACTCAATGAATCAATCTCCCCGTTTTACCTCAGCTCCTCCATTCCCCCCCAGTGTAACGCGTTGAAGAGCAGCTTGTACGTACCTTCTGTCTGAGCCCGGTGTTGAACGCGGAAGCCGAACAGAACGATCTTGCCCTTGCCATACGTCAGGGCTACCGCCGCCGCGCGGCGCTCGAGTTTCTCCGCTCCGTTGATCCAGCCTGAAAGAAGGATATCTTCAGCATCTCCTGGATAGGATGCCAGGACCGTCCGCGTGAGCTCTGCGCCGGGCACGGATGTCTGAAAGGCGATCTTCTCGTTCACGAACGCCGCTGCTTCTTCCGGCATCCCGTACGTTACAGGGTGGCTCGGAGCGATATGGACACGAAGGATCGATCCGGGGCAGTTGAACTCCTCGTTCTTTGCCCTCGCCAGGACATTCGTTACCGGAATATTGAACTCTTCGATCACGAAGTCACACGCCGACGCAAGCGCAACGAGCGTCCCTCCCTTTTCCACAAACTCCTTCAGGTTCTTCGAACCTTCCTTTCCAATTCCTCCTGAGTACTCCGGCGGCAAGTCCTGGAAGTACTTCGATTGGCCCTCTTCCGGCTTGCGCTTTCCATCGACGATCACATCCTTCGAGACGTCCGGCATCAGGATCACGTCAAACTCCTTGCTCAGTGTGCTTCCTTTCACTGCTTTGTTGTCGATGTTTTTCAGATTGAAGTTGTATTGTTCCAGCACCCAGCGCGTCCATCCCTCATCCATCGAAGCCACCCACGGTTTGTAAAGAGCGACCCGTACCTCGCGCATCTTGTCGGACTTCACCACCGGTCGCATGGATAATCCCTGGAAATTAAGCCCATACGCCTTCGCCAGTGCAGTGACATCTCCAGCGAATTGGAGCAGGACGGTCCCGGGAGCAAAGGTTTTTCCACCATCGTTGAAACCCTCACATACAATGCTCACATCCCCTTTCTTCTTCAACACATCGTTGATGAGGCGCGTGACGTTGTTGCTCTCGTGCGAGACGGCAAAGATCGCTGCAGAAGCATTTTCGACACTCCCCTGCGGCCAATCGGTTTCCCCGAGAGGACGGAGCGAGCGTTGACGCTCGTTTGAAAGCTTGACGAACTCAACATCGACACCCATCATGAGTGGCAGCGACCACGCCGTCATATCATAGGGCGGCAGGATATTCGACCCCGCCGTCATTTTGACCTTCGGATAGCGTTGAGTGCCAAGCACCTCCAGTATGAACTTCGCGTACGGTTGGGCGGTCGGGATGTAGTAAGTCTTCTCCTGAGGCGAGAAGAGAACCTCGGCTCCGTTTTCACGGATCAGGTGCGCAAGGCGGGCAGCCGTGGGCGCATCGCGCTGCTCAAGCGAGATCTTGTAGTACTTGCCCGGCTCTCCGGACTTCACGGCGTCCATCGCCATCATTGCGACACCCCGCAGGATGCTCTCGCGGCTATCTGAGCAGGTTTCGAGAAGTGCATCTGAAGCAATTCGCTCATAGTCCATGATATCGCGCAAGCGCCACACGCCGCCGGGCCAGGGATTCGGGAAGTTCGTCTGCTGGCGGTATTCGATAAGCCCCTTGCTGCCCCCGGAGAGCTCTCCCGGCGAGACTTCGACCGGCGTTGCTAACCGAACGGATGCGACCTCTGTGAGCAAGCCGAATACGTTTTTCCACCACGCGTTGTTCATTGTGCCGCCCGGCCAGTACGCGTCATAAGAATAGCCGTAGATGACACCTGACTTCCGTTGCTCCTCGAGCCTCCAGGCCATCATCGTCCCAATGTGGTCGATGGGTCGCCAGAGAATCGGATGCAGGTTCGCCGAGACCGGGCTCGAAAAGGGTGGAACGAAGACGCGAGGTCCCGTCGAACCCATCTGATGCTCATCGAGCCAAACCTGTGGAAACCACTCGGTGAACGTCGCGCGGTGCAGCGCCTTGGTCTCCTTCTGAGTCAGCATGTACCAGTCGCGATTGTTGTCGTGGCCAACGTAATGATGATACAGCCACGGCATCCTCCCACCTTCGTACGGTGTCCCCAGATACTTGCGGTACCACTCAACTTCCATGATCTGTCCATCCGGGTTGATTGACGGAGAGAGGAGGAGGATCACATTGTCGAGCCGCCGTTTTGTTTCCGCATCTTGGGCCGTCACAAGCGCATAGGCCCATTCCATCGACATCTGGCTCGCACCGATTTCGGAAGCGTGGATGCCGCATGTCACCAACACAATCGCCTTCCCGCTGTGCACCAGATCCTCGATGTCTGACTGCGACAGACCTCGTGGATCAGCCAGCTTCTTCGCGATGTCTCGATACTTCCCCTTGTTCTTGAGATTGTCCTCGGAGGAGATCGCAGCCATGATCATATCATTGCCGAGCGTGGTCGGTCCGAGATTCTCTATCTCGATACGCTTCGAAGCGGATGCCAGCGCGTTGAAATACGAAACAATTTGCCTGTAATCGGCCAGCTTGCGGTCAGCGCCTACTTCAAAGCCGAGGAATTCCGAAGGAGTGGGGATCTTGGACTGCGACTGGACGAGCACTGGCATCGACATCACCAGCAGCAGTGCGAGCGTGGCAAGCCGTTGAGCTGTGTTCCTGATGGAAGTCTGCATGGCGTGAGCTCCTTTTTGAGTGGGAGGGAAAGTCATCTCCTTATTCTCCATCTTCCCTCAATATGTAATCGAAATAGTTTCTTCATCCCAGGTGTCCCGCATCTTCATCCAGATAGTCCTGGTGGACGAATCATATGCCCAACCGGCCTTCGCGGTTCGTACCTGACCAAGCAAAACTCTCGGGAGTGTCGTTCCTGAGAGACGCACACTCTGCGGTGTTTTCGGGACATCAAGAAGCTGCAGGAGGCGCGAACGATCAGGCGGTCTGTAACTTCCTTCGACCCTTCCGATGAGAATCTCCATCGACCGTTCGGTCTTCTTCTGGCCAAAGACCCTCTTGAGATATTCGCCTTTCTCGTATGCGAAGCTGTGTCCATCATCTTCGTAGTATTCCGAGCTTGAACTATCGGTGGGATAGAACGTGAGGGTCAGTGGATCGATCGGTGCCTGGTCGGAATATTGAAGAACTTGTTGCATGGGCAGGATCGCACCCGCCTTCACGAATATCGGAATTCGGTTGATCGGAGCGCCGACCGTGACACTGGTGTTGCCTTCATACTTCTTTCCCGACCAGTAATCGTACCACCCCCCTTTCGGCAGACGCACTTCCCGATTCGTCGCTCCAGGCCAGAGAACCGGCGCAATCAGCAAATCATCGCCGAACATGAATTGAGTCCCCTCAGTCAAGAAGCCGACAACGTCAGGGTATTCGAACGCAAGCGGTCTCATCGGCGGCACGCCGGTGGCTGAGGCCTGGGCCATGGCATCATAAATGTATGGAAGAAGCTTGTAGCGGAGCTCGATCGTGGCTTTATTGATGTTCTCATACGTCGGACCGTAGGACCACGGCTCTTGATCCTTCGAGCCCCATTCCGTGTGCGTGCGCATCAGCGGCGAGAACACGCCGAGTTGGAGCCACCGTGCATACAGCTCGCCGTCGGGACTCCCCACGAAGCCACCGATGTCCGTGCCGACGAACGGCTGACCGGAGATGCTGAGGTTCAACATCACCGGCACCGCCATTTCGAGATGCTCCCACGAGGAGATGTTGTCGCCCGTCCACGCGGCGGAGTATCGTTGGCCGCCCGCGTACGATGCCCGGGTGAGAACAAATGGCCGTTCGCCCGGACGGAGACCCCGCACTCCTTCATAGGTGGCTCGGGTCATGAGCAGACCGTAGGTGTTGTGGTTCTTCGTGTGGGGAGTCTTCAGACCGTTGTCATCATGAATGACGTTAAGTTCGACGGTTTTCGATGGTACGTCAAAGACGGAGGGCTCGTTCATGTCATTCCAGAATCCTCGCACACCGGCCTCCGTCAACACCTCAAAGTTCTTTCCCCACCATGCTCTCGTGGTCGCTTTCGAGAAATCCGGAAATGCACACGCGCCCGGCCACACCTTTCCGACATACGTTTTCCCGTCCGGATACTTCAGGAAGTGATCTCCAGAGAGTCCGGATCGGTATGCGTGATACAGGCTATCCACCTTGATGCCCGGATCGACAATGACTGCGATCTTGAACCCGTCACGAGCAAGATCCGAGATCATCGATTTTGGATGAGGAAAGTCCTTCTTACTCCACGTAAAGATGCGATACCCTTCCATGTAGTCGATGTCCAGGTAAATGACATCGCACGGAATTCGCTTCGATCGAAAATCGCTCGCCAGCTTGCGGACACGGCTCTCCGGATAGTAGCTCCACCGGCATTGTTGATAGGCGAGCGACCAGCGAGGGGGAAGCGGCGCACGGCCAACCAGTTCGGTGAAGCGCTCCAGGATTTTTCTGGGCGATGGACCAGAGAAGAAGTAGTAGTTGAGCTCACCACCAAGGGCGCCGAAGGAATACCGATCGGGGAATTCTTTTCCCATATCAAAAGAGGACCAAGAGGAATTGTCGAAAAAGATTCCGTAGGCTGCGCCCCTATCAAGGCCATAGAAAAATGGAATCGTTTGGTACAGCGGATCGGTGTCGGCTTTGTATGCGGGAATATCCGAATTCCACATCGTCATGTGCTTGAACTTGCGGTTCAAAGCACCGGCTTTTTCTCCAAACCCGTAGTAGTTCTCGGTTTCGGGCATCTCCTTCCAAACACGGACCGCTGCACCATCCCAACACATCCCGCGCGCTTCGTCATCTCGATTGAGGATCGTCCCATCTCTGTCCAAGAATGTCAGTCTCAGAGGTTTCTTCTTCACAATCATGACGAGCTCCGATGTCGCGATGCGAATGTCCGATTCCGTGGTCTTCACCTCTGGCTGAACAATTGGCCAATGCGTCTTGACCACTGCCCAGGACTGGTCGGGCTGGAACCTCCCATTCGGAGCGAGCCGAACGCGTATCAGATCGGACTTCAACACGGTGATCTGCACGCTGCTCGAACCGGACGTCAGGGTGACCTTGTTACCCTCAAGAGTGTACGCTTCGAGATCGCCGATCGAGCGCCACTGTGCGTGGAGTGAACCGGTGATGATGAAGCACAGAACGAGAGAACCGAAGATTCTTCTCAAGGGCATGTGCGTTCTGAGAGTTGTGAAAGGTCAGGAGGCTTTCTTCTTCGCTTCCCGTGAATAGTGCATCAGCTCTTCGATGAAACGGGTGCGCTCATCTTCGTTTCGAATCTTCAGAATGTAGTCTCGCTGTTCGCTCAGGAAGCGTCGTGTCTCGGCATCCGGATTCGGCCAAACCTGTTGCACGAGCCATTCGAAGGTATCAATTGCTGCCATACGGACAAACTCTTACGATCGTTGTTGGTGATGATCACTTGATGGGTGTGAATGGAGGAAACGAAGCATCTTCAGTGGATCAGTTCAAGGAACTTCAATTCCTGTTGAATTAGCGATGGTGCAGACTGCAGCTCATGCGGGAAGGAACGATGGAATGTAAGCCAAATCATCTGAGCCAGGAAGAAGAATCGCAATTCCGGAATTTATCGGAGGAATCACGGAATCAGCATCGTCAGGCGGATGCTGGCGACCCTCGAGAAATCTCCGCTTTCGGAAGAGCGTATGGCGTGCACACGACGAGTTTCGATCTCATTTTCGTGACGATCTCGTCCTGCGCGATCAAGATGAAAATTTTTGCTCATGGAATCAAGACAGGTCTGGAAAGAACATCCCACCAGATTCAATCCGGCTAGCACATGTCCGCGCATCCCGCTCTCCTTACGAGGCCTTGACTCGGGATCGTCATCGCGAGTCATCCCACTTTCTCCCCTTCACCACCCTTTCACTACACCCATCTCGGCGATTCAGCATCTGCTTCTTGTATGCTTCTGGACACGGATTGGCGACAGTTTAGGACAATCTTTTTGCGAAATGTGCCAAATTCCTTGGGGATTTGGCAGGTTTTCCTTGGCACGTCAGTTGACCGTACAACTGTGGTGTTGATCTCGATAATCGGAGAGGTGCGATATGAAGCGGGTCAGTTTGATCGTCCTATTCCTTGCAATGTGCGCAAGCCAGTCTGTTTATGCAAACACAGACAACGAATCCACTCAGCTGGCCCTTGGAGTTTCGGCTTCATTCGGGAACGTTGGCTTCTTTCACAGCGCCCTCTCACCGTACGGAGAGTGGCTTGAACTTGAAGCCGGATTCCACGTGTGGAGGCCGCGACACCTCCACGCCGGCTGGCGTCCCTACCTCTATGGTCGCTGGGCTTGGACGGACTACGGATGGTACTGGGTATCATCTGAACCATTTGGCTGGGCGGTGTTCCACTACGGCCGTTGGTTTTACGATGACTACTACGGTTGGGTCTGGGTACCTGACCGCATCTGGGGTCCTTCGTGGGTCGAATGGCGATACGACGACGATTACATCGGATGGGCACCGCTGCCTCCGTATGCGAGTTTCAGCTTCAGTATCGGCATCCGCTTCACAACCCATTGGATGGCACCCGTCCAGTACTGGAGCTTCGTCAGGCACCGGCATTTCACTTCCTCCAATGTTCTGCGAGAGGTTGTGCCTGTGGACTATACAAGGAGACTGATCAGAACGACCCGATCGGCAGGGCGCTACGAGGTCGAAGGCGATCGGATCATCAACCGAGGTGTGGAGCGAAGCTTCATCGAGCGACGGGGATACACAAGAATCGATCGCGTTGATGTCCGCGACGCGACCGAGAGGGGCGAGAGGATCATTCGAGACCGAAGTCGTGAGCGGATCGAAGTCTATCGACCGAACCGATCCGAGCTCGAGCGCACACCCGAGCGCATCGAAGCTCGTCGTGCGGAACGCGGCACGTCGCTCGATCTTCGGCGAGTTGAGCGCCCACGCCGAGAGAACGAGGGCACGATCGATCGCCCCGAGTTAGAACGCCGCAAGAGGGACGAGGGTATTGAGCGTCGGCAGGAGACACGTCAGCGCGAAATCCCTCAGCCGAGGACTTTTGAGCGACGCAGCGAGAAATCGAATCCATCTCCGCCGCGGGAGCAGGCGGAGCAGCAACCTCAACGGCGGGAAACGACTCGACAACAGGCTTCGCGAGAACAACGAAGGGAAATAGCCCCACCGCGGACGAAAATTGAAGTGCCTCGACCAGCATCGCGTGCGACACCAGAAGTTCGAAGAGAGAGTCCCCGAGGAAGTGTGCCTGGACGAAGGGAGGGCGGGAGGAGACGGGATTGAGGCGGGGGACTCCCTCAATTAAGAACGGCGCCCGTGAGTAGCGGGCGCCGTTTCGTTTTGTACTGGTCTCCGAGATTCCGGGAATCTACTCTGTCACAGACGCGCCAGCACCTCTTTCATATCCGCGGGCAGCTCAGAATCAAACCTCGTCAACTCCTTTGTCAGAGGGTGAACGAAACCGATCGTCTTGGCGTGAA